>Ga0187875_10000131_pt1 | contig 67204 bp, 76 predicted proteins | sample June2016WEW_17_1_2_FD_132978 | JGI IMG/M metagenome (GOLD analysis project Ga0187875, IMG submission 132978) | Peatland microbial communities from SPRUCE experiment site at the Marcell Experimental Forest, Minnesota, USA - June2016WEW_17_10 | ecosystem: Environmental > Terrestrial > Soil >... | reverse complement strand
CGCCCGCGCCGCATCGTCTCCGCCGGCGGTGGCCGGCGCCGGCCGGAGCTCGGCGAGCCGGGCGCGGCGCCCGAGGAGGTCCCCGCCCCGGTGGTGGCGGCCGAGCCCGAAGAGGCGCCGTCCGAGCCGGCTGCCGAGCCGGTCGCTCCGCCCGCCGACGACGCCCTCGAGAAGCTCCTCGCCGAGGAAGAGGAGATCGAACGACGGACGCGTGACGAGCACCACGAAACGCCGCACTTCCGCAAGGAGAACGACTGACGATGCTGATGCCCAAGAAGGTGAAGTACCGCAAGCAGCATCGCGGCCGGCGCTCCGGCATGGCGAAGAGCGCCCAGTCGATCGACTTCGGCGACTACGGGATCAAGGCGCTCGAACCGGGCTGGATCACGGCGCGCCAGATCGAGGCGGCACGTATCGCGATGACGCGCCACGTGCGCCGCGGCGGCAAGGTCTGGATCCGGGTCTTCCCGGACAAGCCGGTCACCCAGAAGCCGGCCGAGACGCGCATGGGTTCGGGGAAGGGCAATCCCGAGCATTGGGTCGCCGTCGTGCGGCCCGGGAGGATCATGTTCGAGATCGCGGGGGTCGACGAGCAGCTCGCGCGCCAGGCGATGGAACGTGCCATCCAGAAGTTGCCCATCAAGGCCGAGGTCGTCGTCCGGCCCGGCGTTGTGGCCGAGTCCGGGGGTGCGGCGAAATGACCAAGCCGACCGAGCTACGGGCGCTCTCCGAGCTCGACCGGGCCCAGCGCCTCGTCGACGCGCGCAAGGAGCTGTTCAACCTGCGCTTCCAACTGGCGACGGGCCGGCTCGACAACGTGAGCCGGATCGCGGTCGTCCGCCGGGACATCGCCCGGTTGCGGACGATCGAGGCCGAGGACGCCGGTGCCGCGCACCGGCAGCCGGAAGTGGATCTTGTGGCACCGGAGGTGCCCGAGGAGCCGGTGAGAAGGACGAGGAGGAACCGTGGCTGACGAAACCGAACCAGCGGTCTCGACGCCCGGTGCGGCGCGTCCGAACCGTCGCAAGGTGCGCGAGGGGATGGTGATCTCCAGTTCCGGGGACAAGACGGCGGTCGTCTCAGTCGTCGAGCGCGTCCGCCACGCGAAGTATGCCAAGACCGTGCAGCGCTCGAAGAGGCTCTACGTCCACGACGAGGAGAACACCGCCGCCGCCGGCGACAAGGTGCTCATCGCCGAGACGCGCCCGGTCTCGAAGCTCAAGCGGTGGCGTCTCGTCAAGGTCCTGGAGCGCGCACGGTGATCCAGCAAGAGTCGCGTCTCAAGGTCGCGGACAACTCCGGGGCGAAAGAGGTCCTGTGCATCAAGGTGCTCGGGGGCTCGCGCCGGCGCTACGCCGCCATCGGTGACGTCTTCATCGCGACGGTGAAGGACGCCGTCCCGGGTGCTGCCGTGAAAAAGGGAGAGATCGTGCGGTGCGTCGTCGTGCGGACCAAGAAGGAGCGCCGCCGTCCCGACGGCAGCTACATCCGCTTCGACGAGAACGCCGCGGTGCTCATCAACGAGCAACTGCAGCCGCGGGGCACCCGCATTTTTGGGCCGGTCGGTCGCGAGCTGCGCGACAAGAGGTTCATGCGCATCGTCAGCCTCGCGCCGGAGGTGATCTAGGTGAAGATCCACAAGGGCGACGAAGTCCAAGTCCTTTCGGGCAAGCACCGGGGCAAGACCGGTGAGGTGATCCGCGCCATCCCCGAGCAGCGCAAGGTCGTCGTCTCCGGCGTCAACATCTCCAAGCGGCACCAGCGTCCGACGCGGGCCACGATGCAGGCCGGGATCATCGACAAGGACATGCCGCTGCCGGTCGCCGTCGTCGCGCTGATCTGCGCAAAGGACGGCCCGACGCGGGCCCGGTACGAGATCGGCAAGGACGGGACAAAGACGAGGGTCTGCGCGAAATGCGGGGGCAAGCTGTGAGCGCGGCGACGGCCGTGGCCGAACGCCCCCGCCTGAAGGCCCGTTTCGAGGACGAGGTCCGCGACCGGCTGAAGACCGAGCTCGGACTCGCCAACGTCATGCAGGTGCCGCGGCTCACCAAGATCGTGATCAACGTCGGCGTGGGCAAGGCGACCCAGCAGCAGTCGCTGCTCGAGGGCGCGGTGCGGGACCTCGCCACGATCACCGGCCAGCGGCCGGTCGTCACGCGGGCGCGCAAGTCGATCTCCGCGTTCAAGCTGCGCGAGGGGAACTCGATCGGCGCGATGGTGACGCTGCGGGGCGACCGGATGTGGGAGTTCTTCGACCGGCTCATCAGCCTCGCGATCCCGCGCGTCCGGGACTTCCGCGGCCTGCCGGCACGATCTTTCGACGGTCACGGCAACTACACGCTCGGAGTCTCCGAGCAGCTCATCTTCCCGGAGATCGACTACGACAAGGTCGACGCGACCCGTGGAATGGACATCACGATCGTGACGACGGCCCGTACGAACGCCGAGGGTCGGGCGCTGCTCGACGCCTTCGGCTTCCCGTTCCGACGCGAAGGGTAAGAGGCGGATCATGGCGAAAAAGGCACTCGTTGAGAAGCAGCAGCGCAAGCCGAAGTTCAAGGTGCGCGGGTACACCCGTTGCCGCCGTTGCGGGCGTCCGCGTTCGGTCTACCGACGTTTCGGGATGTGCCGTATCTGCCTACGAGAGCTTGTTCATGCAGGAGAAGTCCCTGGTGTGACGAAGGCAAGCTGGTGACGGGAGGGGATCGCCGATGACTATGACGGATCCCATCGCCGACATGTTGACCCGCGTGCGCAACGCCAACGTTGCGATGCACGACACCGTCCGCATGCCCGGATCGAAACTGAAGATGTCGCTCGCCTCGATCCTCGAGCGCGAGGGTTACATCGCCGGTTTCACGACCACCGAGGACGGATCGCGCCCTGGGACGGTCCTCGAGATCCAGATGAAGTACACGCACGACCGCGCCCGCGCGATCGCCGGCCTGAAGAGGGTCTCGACGCCGGGTCTCCGTGTCTACGCGCGCGCCGACCGCTTGCCCCGCGTCCTCGGGGGTCTCGGCGTGGCGGTGCTGTCGACGAGCCAGGGGCTGCTCACGGACCGCGAGGCCCGGCAGCGCAAGATCGGCGGCGAGGTGCTCTGTTATGTCTGGTGAGCGGGTCCCGGCGGCAGGGGTGATCCGCTGATGTCGCGGGTTGGACGGATGCCGATCACGGTGCCGGCCGGCGTCGAGGTGACGCTCGCCGACGACCGCATCGCGGTGCGCGGCCCGAAAGGGGCGCTCGAAAGGGTGATCCCTGGGAGGATCTCGGTACGCGCCGAGGACGACGGCTTGAGACTGGTCGTCGAGCGGCCGAACGACGAACGGATGAACCGGGCGCTCCACGGGCTCACCCGCACGCTGATCGCGAACATGATGGTCGGCGTCACCGAAGGGTTCTCGAAGGACCTCGAGATTGTCGGCGTCGGCTACCGGGCGACGGCGAAGGGCCCGAGCCAGTTGGAACTCGCGCTTGGCTTCAGCCATCCGGTCGTCGTCGACGCGCCCGAGGGCATCACTTTCGAAGTGCCCGCCCCGACCCGGGTGACGGTGCGCGGCATCGACAAGGAACGGGTCGGCCAGGTCGCCGCCGACATCCGCAAGATGCGCAAGCCGGAGCCGTACAAGGGTAAGGGCGTGCGGTACGCGGGTGAGTTCGTGCCCCACAAGGCCGGAAAGGCTGGGAAGTAGCGATGTCGGACACCGAGCGCTCCCACGTCCTGCGCCGCCGGCGGCACGAACGCCTGCGCCACAAGGTGGTCGGTACGGCGGAGCGGCCGCGGCTCGCGGTCTTCCGCTCGAACCGCCACATCGTCGCCCAGGTGATCGACGACACCGCCGGGCGCACGATCGTCGCCGCCTCGACGATGGAGGGGAGCCTGCGAACCAGGCCCACGGGCAACGTCGCGGCGGCGGCAGAGGTCGGTCGCATCGTGGCGGAACGCGCCCGCGAACACGGGGTCGGCAAGGTCGTCTTCGACCGCGGCGGCTCCCGGTACCACGGCCGCGTCGCGGCCCTCGCCGAGGCCGCTCGACAGGCGGGATTGGAGTTCTGAATGCCTGAGTCCCAGTACGAGGAGCGGACGATCCGGGTGAACCGCGTCGCCAAGGTGGTCCAGGGCGGTCGGCGTTTCTCCTTCACCGCCCTGATGGTCGTCGGCGACGGCCAGGGTCGCGTCGGCCTCGGTTACGGCAAGGCCAAGGAAGCGGGTCTCGCCGTGCAGAAGGGGATCGAGGACGCGAAGAAGAACCTCTTCGACGTGCCGCTCGCGGGATCGACGATCATCCACCCGGTGATCGGCGCGGCCGGCGCCGGCCGCATGCTGCTGAAGCCGGCGGCCCCGGGCACCGGGGTGATCGCAGGCGGCGCCGCCCGCGCGATCTTCGAGATGGCGGGCGTGCGCGACGTCGTGGCCAAGTCGCTCGGCACCTCGAACTCGATCAACGTGGCGCACGCGACGATCGCCGGGCTGAAGGCGCTCCGCCGCCCGGACGAGGTCGCCGCCCTGCGGGGCAAGAGCCCTGAAGAGGTGACCCCGGCGGGTGTGCTGCGGGCCTACAACGAGCGGCGCCGCGCCGGGACCGTCATCGGCGAGGGGGACTGAGATGGCACCTCGCTCGCCCTCGGGATCCGCCGAGATCCTCGTCACCCAGATCCACTCGGCGATCGGCACGAAGCCGAAGCACCGCGCGACCCTGCGGGCGCTCGGACTGCGGCGCATCGGGCAGTCGAACGTGTTGGCCGACCGGCCGGAGATCCGTGGCATGCTCGCGCGCGTGTCCCATCTTGTGAGCGTCACCGAGGCAGGCCCGCGTGCCCGCGCCGCCGGCGACCGGGCGAAGACCTCCCCGACGGCCAAGGCGGGTGCGTAGTGAGGCTCGACGATCTCGGTCCCGCCCGCGGCGCCCGCCGCGTCCGTCGCCGCGTTGGCCGCGGCACCGGGGGCAAGGGCGGGAAGACCGCCGGCCGCGGCACGAAGGGCCAGCTCGCGCGGAACACCGTCAACGCGGGGTTCGAGGGGGGCCAGCTCCCGCTCACCCAGCGGATCCCGAAGCTGCGCGGCTTCGCGAACCCGTTCCGGATCGAGTACAACGTCGTCAACCTCGACGATCTCGACAAGCTCGGCACCGCGACGGTCACGCCGGAGTCGCTGCGCGCCGCGGGGGTCGTCCACGCCAAGGGTCTCGTGAAGGTGCTCGGGCGGGGCGCGGTCTCACGGGCGATCGCCGTCGAGGCGCACGCCTTCTCGAAGTCCGCCGCCCGGGCGATCACCGCCGCGGGCGGCTCCGTGACCGTCGTGGCGTCGCCGCGGGGCGACCGGCGTCCCCCCGTGCGGGGCAACGCGCTGGCGAACCGCTAGGCGGACTGGGTGAGCGGGACCGTGACGGGGTGGACGGTAGGGTCGGGTCGGCGCCTCGTCGGCCGACGGTCGAGCGCCGCTGAACGGGAGGCGTCGTGCTCTCGAGCCTGAAGAACATCGTCCGGGTCGCCGACCTGCGGAACAAGGTCCTGTTCACGCTGCTCGTGATCGCGGTCTATCAGCTCGGGGCCAACATCCCCGTCCCGGGCGTGAGCTTCAAGGCGATCCAGTCGATCTCCAACACCGCCAAGGGCTCGGGGATCCTCGGCTTTTTGAACCTGTTCTCGGGAGGGGCGCTCGCGCGGGCCGCGGTCCTCGGGCTCGGGATCATGCCCTACATCACCTCGTCGATCATCATCCAGCTCCTGACGACGGTGATCCCGAAGTTCAGCGAGTGGCGCGACCAGGGCGCCGTCGGCCAGCGCAAGCTGACCCAGGCGACCCGTTACCTGACCATCTCGCTCGCCCTCATGCAGTCGTCGGGCCTCGTGTTCCTGCTCCACTCCGGCGAGCTCATCGGCGGGAACGTCGACCTCATCCCGGACTTCACGGCGATGCGGGTGCTGTTCATCATCCTCACGTTCACCGCCGGCACGGCGTTCGTCATGTGGCTCGGCGAGCTCATCACCCAGCGCGGCATCGGCCAGGGGATGTCGATCATCATCTTCGCCAACGTCGTCGCGACCATCCCCCTCGACGTCGACCTCATCAAGGCAGACAAGTCCTGGGCGGGGCTGGTGATCATCGGCATCGTCTGCGTGGGGCTGCTCGTCGCCATCGTCTTCACCGAGCTCGGCCAGCGCCGGATCCCCGTGACCTTCGCCCGCCGGGTCCAGGGTCGCCGGATGTACGGCGGCCAGAGCACGTACATCCCGCTCAAGGTGAACCAGGCCGGCGTGATCCCGATCATCTTCGCGAGCTCGCTGCTTTACATCCCGGTCCTCGTCTCGACGGTGCTGCCGTGGGTCGGCGTGCGGACCTGGATCACGGCGAACCTCGTCAACCCGACGGGCGGCGTCTACCTCGTCCTCTACGGGCTTTTCATCGTCGCTTTCACGTTCTTCTACGTCCAGGTGAGCTTCGACCCCGTCCAGCAGGCGGACCAGATCCGTAAGCAGGGCGGGTACATCCCCGGGATCCGCCCCGGGCCGCCGACCGAGAACTACCTGTCGAAGATCCTCAACCGCATCACGCTTCCCGGTTCGCTCTTCCTCGCTTTCGTCGCGCTCACGCCGTCGGCGATCCTCGCCGCCTGGCACGTCACGGGGATCCCGTACTTCGGGACGACGCTACTCATCAGCGTCGGTGTCGCGTTGCAGACCAACCAGCAGATCAACAGCCAGCTGACCATGCGCAACTACGAGGGCTACCTCACCTAGATGGACCGGGCCGCGCGTCTCATCGTCCTCGGCAAACAGGGATCGGGGAAGGGAACCCAGTGCGTGCGGATCTCGCAGCACTACGGCATCCCGCACATCTCGACCGGGGACATGCTGCGCGCCGCGGTGAAGTCCGGATCTGCGCTGGGGGCGCGCGTCCAGTCCACGATGGAGGCTGGCGAACTCGTCTCGGACGACATCATCCTCGAGGTGATGGCGGCGCGCCTCGCGCAGGACGACGCGGCGAGGCGCGGCTTCGTGCTCGACGGGTTCCCGCGCACCGTCGGCCAGGCCGACCGGCTCGACGAGATCCTGAAGCCCTCGGCGATCGACGTCGTCGTGAGCCTGGAGATCCCGACGAGCGTCGTCGTCGGGCGGATCGCCCAGCGACGCACCTGCTCGGTGTGCGGCCGGGTCTACGCCACTTCGGCGCCGCCGAAGGTGGACTGGACCTGCGACGCCTGCGGCGGCGAGGTCGTCCAGCGTGAAGACGACACCGAGGAGGCCGTGACGCGGCGCCTCGCCCTCTACGATGCCCAGACGGCGCCGCTCATCGCCCGCTACGCCACGGCCGGCAGGCTCGTGCCGGTCGACGCGAACGGCTCCGTCGAGGAGGTGGCGGCCCGGCTCCTCGCCCTCGTCGAGGCGCGCCTCGGGGCCGGTGGGGTCGGGGCGTGATCCGCACCACCCAGGAGATCGAAAAGATGCGCCGTGCCGGGCGCGTCGTCGCCGAGATCATGGCCGAGACGAAGTCCGCGATCCGCCCGGGTGCCACGACCCTCGAGCTCGACTCGGTCGCCCGGGCCGTCCTCGAGCGGCGGGGCGCGCGCTCGAACTTCCTCAATTACCACGGCTTTCCGGCGGTCGTCTGCACCTCGCCGAATCAGATGATCGTCCACGGCATCCCCGGCGGCTACGTGCTCGCTGAGGGCGACATCATCTCGATCGACTGCGGGGCGATCGTCGAGGGCTACCACGGCGACGCGGCCTACACGGCCCCGGTCGGCGAGGTCTCCGCCCTCGCCCAACGGCTCATGGAGGTGACCGAGGCCTCGCTGTGGCGGGGGGTCGACGTCATGCGCCCCGGCAACCGGCTCCACGAGATCGGCCGGGCGGTCCAGGACTTCGTCGAGGCGGCCGGGTTCTCCGTCGTGCGCAAGTACGTCGGGCACGCGATCGGGACCGAGATGCACGAGGAGCCCGCGGTCCCGAACTACTGGCCCGGCGCCCCCGGCCCGAAGCTGAAGGTCGGGAACGTCTTCGCCGTCGAGCCGATGGTGAACGTCGGCGGCCCGGACACGGTCGAGCTCGACGACGGCTGGAGCGTCGTGACAGCCGACGGAAGCCTTTCGGCACACTTCGAGCACACGATCGCGGTCACCGAGGACGGGCCCGAGGTGCTCACCCGACCGTGACCGAACCGGCCGTGAGGTGCTAAAATTTTCCCTGCTTCGGGTCGGCCGGCCCGTCGTTTTGGTGTCGCGGGCCGCTGAGCACAGGCGAGAATGCACATCTTGTGGCCCCACGGCCGCAGGTCACGCGGACGGTCGGGGCGGTCCCACCGCTCGTCGTGGACCGTCGGCGCGGCCCGGCGTGCAGATTCGCGGTGCAGCCGCGAAGCGGAAGATCTGTCGAGGAGGATGACCTGCCGAAGCCGAAGGAAGACGCGATCGTGCTCGAGGGCACGGTCGTCGAGCCGTTGCCGAACGCGATGTTCCGTGTCGAGCTCGAGAACGGTCACAAGGTGCTCGCCCACAGTTCAGGCAAGATGCGCATGCACCGCATCCGCATCCTCCCGGGCGACCGGGTCCAGGTCGAGATCACGCCGTACGACCTGTCGAGGGGCCGGATCACCTATCGGTACAAGTAGGCACGAGCTGGTATCCGCGGGGTCCCGCCGAACCACGATCCAGGGGATGGGGCAGTGAAGGTACGTCCGAGCGTCAAAGCGATGTGCGAGAAGTGCAAGGTCATCCGCCGGCACGGCCGCGTGGTCGTGATCTGCGACAACCCGCGCCACAAGCAGCGTCAGGGCTAGAAGATGGCCCGCATCTCCGGCGTCGACATCCCGCGCGAGAAGCGTCTCGAGATCTCGCTCACCTACATCTACGGCATCGGCCGCACGACCTCGCAGCAGATCTGCGCGGCGGCCGACCTCGACGTGAACACGCGGGTGCGCGACCTCACCGAGGAAGAGGTCGCCCGGATCCGCACCTACGTCGACGCCAACCTGAAAGTCGAGGGAGACCTGCGGCGCGACGTCGCCCAGGACATCAAGCGGAAGATGGAGATCGGCTCCTATCAGGGCGTCCGCCACCGCCGGGGACTCCCAGTGCGGGGACAGCGCACGCACACGAACGCCCGAACCCGCAAGGGCCCGAAGAAGACCGTCGCCGGCAAGAAGAAGGTCCGCAAGCACTGATGCACACAACCCGCCACTCCAGTCACGTTCCCGCCGGCGCGCCCCGTCGCCGGGCGGTCCGCCCCGAGGCCGGCGCCTGATGGCCAAGCCGACCAAGCCCGGGGGACGCCGGCCCCGCAAGCGCGAGCGCAAGAACGTCGTGCACGGCGTCGCCCACATCAAGAGCTCGTTCAACAACACGATCGTCTCGATCGCCGACCACGAGGGCAACGTCATCGCCTGGGCCTCCGCCGGCAACGTCGGCTTCAAGGGCTCGCGCAAGTCGACGCCGTTCGCTGCCCAGATGGCCGCCGAGCAGTGCGCCCGCCGGGCGATGGAGCACGGCGTGCGCCGCGTCGACGTGCTCGTCCGGGGACCGGGCTCGGGGCGCGAGACGGCGATCCGGTCGCTCGCCGCGACCGGCATCGAGGTAACCGGGATCAAGGACGTCACGCCCATCCCGCACAACGGTTGCCGCCCCAAGAAGCGGCGCCGGGTCTAGGCGAGGAAAGGACGACGATGGCCCGTTACCTGGGTCCGGTGTGCCGGTTGTGCCGCCGCGAGAAGGTCAAGCTCTTCTTGAAAGGGCCGAAGTGCGAGAGCCCGCAGTGCCCGATCGAGAGGCGGCCGTACCCGCCGGGTGAGCACGGGCGGGACCGGTCGCGCCAGGGCTCGGAGTACCTCGCCCAGCTGCGCGAGAAGCAGAAGGCCCGGCGCATCTACGGCGTGCTGGAGAAGCAGTTCCGCAGCCTCTACGAGGAGGCGAGCCATCGCCCGGGCATCACCGGCGAGAACCTGCTCCGCATGCTCGAGACCCGCCTCGACAACGTCGTCTTCCGGGCCCGCTGGGCCACGAGCCGGTCCCAGGCGCGCCAGTTCGTCTCTCACGGGCTCGTGCGTGTGAACGGCCACCGGGTCACGATCGCGAGCTTCCGGGTCCGCCTCGGCGACGTGGTCGCCCTCTCCGAGAAGGCGGCGGAACTCATCACGGTGCGCCAGAACCTCGACCTCATCGACCGGCCCATCCCCGGTTGGCTCGAGGTCGAAGAGGGCGGCAGCGCCGTCCGCGTCCGGGCGCTGCCCGAGCGCGAACAGATCGACACCCAGGTGCGCGAGCAGCTCATCGTCGAGCTGTACTCGAAGTAGCCGCGCCCGAGCGAGGAGAGCACCAATGCTCATCATTCAGCGACCCGCCGTCGAAGCGATCGGCGAGGAGGAGGAGAACCGCCAGCAGTTCTCCGTCAGCCCGCTCGACCCGGGATTCGGGCACACACTCGGGAACTCGTTGCGCCGGACGCTGCTCTCGTCGATCCCGGGCGCCGCGGTGACCCAGGTCCGCTTCGACGACGCCCTCCACGAGTTCACCTACCTGTCCGGCGTGAAAGAGGACGTCAGCGACCTCATTCTGAACCTGAAGGACCTCGTCCTCGTCGTCGAGTCCGACGAGCGGGTGACGCTGCGCGTCGACGTGCGCGGTCCGGCGGAGGTCACCGGCGCCGACTTGAAGCTGACCGCCGACGTCGAGGTGCTCAACCCGGGCCTGCACATCGCCACCGTCAACGCCAAGGGGCGGCTGGCGATGGACGTGACGGTCGAGCGCGGCAAGGGTTACGTCTCGGCGGAGAAGAGCAAGCACTCCTCGACGATCGGGGTCATCCCGGTCGACGCCATCTTCTCGCCGGTCCGCCGGGTCGCCTTCACCGTCGAGCCGACCCGCGTCGAGCAGTCGACGGACTACGACCGGCTCGTCCTCGACATCGAGACGGACGGATCGATCTCGCCCCGCCAGGCGCTCGCCTCGGCGGGCCAGACGCTGCGCGCCCTCGTCAACCTCGTCGCCGAGCTCTCCGACGAGGCCCGCGGGCTCGCGCTCGGCGACGCCGCCACGGCGTCGAGCGGCTCACCGGACCTCGACCAGCCGATCGAGGAGCTCGACCTCACCGAGCGGCCCCGCAACTGCCTGAAGCGGGCGCAGATCAACACCATCGGCGAGCTCGTCGAACGGACGCCGGCGGACCTGCTCGGCATCACGAACTTCGGCCAGAAGTCCCTCGACGAGGTGCTGCAGCGCCTCGACGAGCGCGGGCTCTCGCTCTCCGGCGACCGGTACTGACATGCCGGCCCCGAGGAAGAGCGTCCGGTTCGGCGGCGATGCGGCCCACCAGAAGGCGATGCTCGGCAACCTCATCGCCTCGCTCATCGCCGCCGAGGCGATCGTCACGACCGAGGCGAAGGCGAAGGCGCTCCGCCCGATCGCCGAGAAGCTGATCACCCGGGCCCGCTTGGGCGGGGTGCACAACCAGCGGCAGGTCGTGGCGTTCCTGCGGGACAAGGACATGGCGCACAAGCTGTTCTCCGAGATCGGCCCGCGCTACGCCGACCGCAACGGCGGGTACCTGCGGATCCTGAAGCTCGGCCCCCGCCCGGGGGACAATGCCCCGATGGCGAGAGTCGAGTTCGTCGAGTCGAGCTAGCGGCACCGTGGGCGAGCGAGCCCGCGGCAAGGCACCCGTCGTCGAGGCGGGCCCCCCCACGGGCGCCAACCGGATGCCGACCCGGAGGATCGCCCTGGGACTCGCCTACGACGGCTCCGGCTACCACGGCTTCGCCGCGCAGCCCGGCCAGCGCACCGTGGGCGGCGAGCTCGCCGCCGTGCTCGGCGAGATGACCGGGCGGGCCGTAGACCTCACCTGCGCCGGCCGGACCGACACCGGAGTCCACGCGACCGCCCAGGTCGTCCACGCTGACCTCGACGCCGTCTTCTTGGCCGGCCGCTACGGGGACGGCTCGCTCACCCCGGGACTCGAGCTGCCCCGGCTCGCCGAGGCGCTCTCGCACCAGCTCGGCCCGGAGACCGCCGTCTGGCGGGCGCTCGTCGCCCCGGAGGGCTTCGACGCCCGGAAGTCGGCCGTCGCCCGCCGCTACCGCTACGACCTCGAGGCGGGCGCCCGGCCGGACCCGCGGCGACGCGGGGCGGTCTGGTACCTCGACGGGCCGGTCGAGCTCGCCCCGATGCGGCTCGCCGCCGACGCGCTGCTCGGTGAGCACGACTTCGCCGCCTTCTGCCGCCGCCCCCCAGACCGGCCCGACGGCCCGATCGTCCGCCGGGTCGCCGACGCCCAGCTCACGACGGCGGGCGAGGGCTTGGTTCGATTCGAGATCGAGGCCGACGCCTTCTGCCACCAGATGGTGCGCTCGATCGTCGGCGCGCTCGTCGCCGTCGGGACGGGGCGCCTGCGGCCGAGCGACCTCGTCACCCTCTTGGCCAGCGCGAACCGGGCCGGCGCACCCTCGCCGGCCCCGCCCGCCGGGCTGTGCCTCGTCGCCGTGCGCTATCCGGCGGCCCTCACGGGGACCTGGTCGTAGTTCTCCCGCCCGACGGGGTCCGGGCGCGGTGTCGCGGGATAATGGGGCGCCCCGACACGAGGAGCGCGATGGCGAACGATCCCGGAACACCCGACGGAGCCGATCCGAAGGAATTCCTCGGTATCCCGTACGACTTCCAGCCCCCGACGGCGGAGCGCGCCCGGTCGCGCATGTGGAACGGCGAGGACCTGCGCCTTTTCCCGCCGAAGAGCTTCGGCTGGGGCTGGACGATCAACTTCTACTGGATCTTCCACCCGCGCGACTGGAGCGCCGGGCGCCGCCAGAGCGAGCGTCGATAGTCACGTCCGCCGCGTGACCTCGCGCCTCGAGGGCGCGCCGCCCGGCTCCCGGTCGAGGGTGGGAGGCGCGGGGCTGGTGGGCAGCGCCAACGCCCGGAGCGAGCACATTAGGCTTCGTCGCGGCCAACGCACGTCGGCGACCGCGGCGAACTCGGGAGGAAGAGCCGATGCCCCGTCCACCGTCTCCCCCGGACCGTTACCACACGATGGGGGTCAACGCGAGCTTCGGGCTCCCGGTGCCGCCGGATGCCCACTGGAAGCTCGTGCGGCGATTCGTCGCCCGCCTGTGCTGGCCGATGCTGCGTACCCAGGTCGAGTTCAACACGGAGCTCCTCGGCGAGTTGGTGCGCCACGACGACATCCTCGAGGACGTCCTGTGGGACCGGAACCTGTTGCGCGACGAGGTCGAGCTCGCTCACCAGCAGTCGTTCGCGCGGCTCCACGACGCCGTCGGCATCATCCGCACCGAGATGGGTGAGGTGGTGGACCAGCTTCGATCCGAGATGGCCGCGGTCGCCGGTGACACCGCCGAGATCCGCCCCCGCCTCGCCGAGCTGAGCGCGCGTCTCGACCAGGCCCAGATCCGCCTCGCCCAGGTCGACCTCTTGCTCGACCGGGTACGCCACGGCCTTCCGGACCTCCCGCCGGCCGAGGAGCTCACCGCCCTGCCGAGCGCCGTCGACAACCTCTACGGCGCCTTCGTCGAGGCGTTCCGCGGACCCCGCGACGTCGTCAAGGAGCGGATGCGTGGGTACCTCGCCGACATCGTGGCCGTCGATTCCGCCCTCCCGGTGCTCGACATCGGCTGCGGACGTGGCGAGCTCCTCGAACTTCTTGCCGAGGCGGGCGCCACCGCCTACGGCGTCGAGACAAACCCGTACTTCGTCGAGTCCGGCCGCCAACGCGGACTCGACGTCCGCCTCGCCGGGGCCATCGAGCACCTCGAGGGCGTGAAGGAGCACAGCCTGCGGGCGGTCTCGGCGATCCAGGTCGCCGAGCACCTCGGCATGGAGGAGCTCATCGCGCTGCTCGACCTCGCCGTGCGGGCGATCGAACCCGGCGGGCTCGTCATCTTGGAGACGCCGAACCCCGAGAACCTCGTCGTCGGCGCGTCGTCTTTCTACCTCGACCCGACGCATCGCCAGCCGATCCCCCCGGAGCTGCTCGCCTTCGTCGTCGGGGCGCGCGGGTTCACCCAAGTCGAGGTGCGCTTCTCGGAGCCCCCCGAGCAGCCGGCGCCGGAGCCGGCCGCCGACGCGCCGTGGTCCGGCGACGTGAAGCGGCTCTACGACCTCGTCACCGCGCGGCTCTTTGGCGCGCCCGACTACGCGGTCCTCGCACGCCGCCCGTGACGGCCGCGGGCGGAGCGCCGCGGTGAGGGTCGCAGTCTGGACCCCGCTGCCCCCGCAGCGTGGCGAGGTCGCCCGTCACGCCCACGTCCTGCTCGCCGCCCTCGCCCGCGACGCTCGCGTCACGGCGGTGGCGCGTGACGACGTCGCCGGGTGGGCGGAGGTTCCCGAAGACGTGCGGGTCGTCGCGGCCTCCGAGTACGAGCCCGACGACTACGACATCGACGTCTACGAGATGGGCAATGACGCCGCCGGCCACGGTTTCGTGCACGGACCGGCGCTGCGTCGCCCGGGGCTCCTCATCCTCGGCGACCCGGCGCTCGTCGGTTTCTACCGGCGGCTCGCCGGCGACGTCGACGGGGCCGTGTTCCGCGAGGAGGTGGCGTTCAACCTTCCCGGCTGGCCGGCCCCGGACCCCCCGGGACCGACCGGGGACGGGGTGACGGCGGAACCGCTCCGGTTGCTCATGTCCCGGCGGCTCGTCGAGACGAGCCTCATGACCGTCGTGCACAGCGCCTGGGCGGCCGAGGTGTTGTCGGGCCGCTCACCGGGGGCGGACGTCGTCGTCGCCCCCCGGGCGGTCGAGCTCCCCGACCCGGCCCCGGCCCGCGAAGGCGCTGCGACCGTGTTCGGGGTGATCGGTGGCCACACCGATCGCGACCGTCTGGCGCTGGCCCTCGGGGCCTTCGGCGAGGTCCACCGGGAGCTCGCCGGGGTCGGCCTCGTGATCGGCGCGGGGGACGACTCCCGCGCCGGGGAGGCGATCGCCGCCCTCGTGCGGGAGTCGGGGCTCGCCGGGTCGATCAGCCAGGCCGGCCGGGTCTCGGCCGAGGGCGGCTTCGCCGCGCTGCTCGCCCGCTGCGACGTGCTCGTCGACCTGACGACGCCGACGGCCGGCGGGGTGAGCACGCTCGTGCTCGGCGCGCTCGGCGCGGGGCGCCCGGTGATCGTCAGCGAGGCGCCCCAGTACCGGGGGCTCGATGAGCGCTTCTGCTGGACCGTGCCGACCGACCCGGCGACCGAGCGGGCGGCGCTCGTCGCCCGCCTGCGCGCCGCCGCCGACGTCGGGGGAGCGCGCGCCGCGGGCCGGATCGCGGCGTCGGCCGTCCAGCCGGCGCTCGCGCCCGAGGCGCTCGGGGCGAAGTACCTCGAGCTCGCCCGGGTGTGCGCCACCCGGCGCGGGGAGCGGGTCGAGAGCGCCCTGGCGGCGGTCGTGAACCGGAGAATCGTCGGGGTGAACGCCATCGGCAGCTGGGAGGCGACGACCGGGCTCACCGAGGCGGCCCGCCGCTGCGTCGGCGCGCTCGTCGACGCGGGCGTCGAGGTGTCGCTCGAGGATTACGACTATGGCGCGCCCCAGGACCCCCGGCGGCTCCCGCTCAAGTTGCGGGTCCTGCCGAAGGGTCGCGCCCACGACGTGGATCTGTGCTTTTTGAACGTGAACGAGCTCACCCTCGTGACGGACGACTACCTGCGGCCGCCCGGGCACCACCGGGTCGTCGCCTACTGGCACTGGGAGCAGGTCAGCCTCCCGGCCGAGCTCCAGGCGCAGTTCGCGCGCGTCGACGAGGTCTGGGTCTCGAGCTCGTTCACCGCCGATACGTTCCGGAACTACACGACGAAACCGCTGAAGGTCGTGCCGTGCGTCGTCGAACCGGTCGCCGACGCCTCGCTGCGGCGCGCGGACTTCGGTTTGCCCGAGGAGTCGTGCCTGTTCCTTTTCCACTTCGACGTGAACTCGACGCTCGCCCGCAAGAACCCCCGCGGGGTGATCGACGCCTTCCGGAGGGCGTTTTCCCCCGCCGAGCGGGCGGGCGGCGCGCACCTCGTCATGAAAACGATCAACCTTGCGAGCCACCCCGAGGCGCAGGCGGTGCTCGCCGACGCCGTGAAGCTCGTCGGCGGGACGATCATCGACACGGACCTGCGGCCCGAGGAGGTCGCCGCGCTCACCTCGCTGTGCGACGTGTACGTCTCGCTCCACCGCGCCGAGGGATTCGGGCTCGGCATGGCCGAGGCGATGTACTTCGCCAAACCGGTGATCGGGACGGCCTACTCGGGGAACATGGATTTCATGACCCTCGAGAACAGCTGCCCCGTCGGCTATCGCATGGTGCAGATCGACCTCGGCGAGTTGCGCTTCAACCGCCGGTCCGAGCAGGTCTACCGCCCGGGGGAGTGGTGGGCCGACCCGGACTTGGACGAGGCGGCGCGTTGGATGCGCCGGCTCTACGAGGACGACGGCCTGCGCCGGCGGTTGGGAGCGGCCGCCGCGGCGACGATGCGGTCGAAATGCAACAGCCGGGTGCTCGGCGAGCAGATGCGGGAGCTCCTGGAAAAGGGCGGTCGGGATGCCAGGACGCGGCGGGCCCCGGCGGGACCCGGCGCGGCGAGCGCGCGGCGCGTCGGCGCCGATCCCGCGAGCGCGGCCGCGGCCGTCGCCGACCAACCGCTGCCGGTCGAGGAGCCCAGCTAATCTGGGGTTTTCGGGTGATCTGCCCGAGAATCTTGTGAAGGAGCGACCGGGTGACCGAACCGGCGAGGGAGTCGAGCCACTGGGTCGCGGCGAACGCCAACGCCCGCCTCGACCGGCCGGTCTCGCCGGACGAGCGTCATCGCATCGCGAAGCGCGTCGTCGCCGGGGTGTGCCGGCCGTTCTTCCGGCGTCAGACCGCCTACAACCTCGAGCTGCTCGCCGAGCTCGTGACGATCCGGGACTCGCTCGTCGCCCAGACGAAGGCGCTCGGTGCGTCGACCACCGACCAGTTCGCCGCGCTCGTCACCCAGGTCGTCGCGCTCGTCACCCAGGTCGACGTGCTCGCTTGCCGGGTCGACGAGCTGCACGTGCTGCTCGGTGTCACGAACGCGCGCCTCGACGAGGCGATGGTCGATCGCGACCTCGTCCACCAGGAGGTCGAACTGGCGCGACGCCAGGCGCTCGACGGCATCGCCGAGGCCGTCGGCGGCATCCGGCGTGAGCTCGGCCTGGTGGCTCGGTGTGTCGGGGGGCGCGAGAACGAACCCACCGGTCCGGGCGCCCGGGTCCCGCAGACTTGAAGCTCGCCGTCTGGACGCCGCTGCCCCCGCAACGCAGCGGGATCGCCGACTACTCCTTCCGGCTGCTCGCCGAGCTCGCCCGCCAAGTCGAGGTCGTCGCCGTCGTGCGCGACGACGCCGCGCCGTCCGCCCGGGCCCCCGCCGGCGTCGCGGTGATCGCGCGCAGGGACTACGAGCCCGACGCGGCCGACCTCGACGTCTACCACTTCGGCAACGAGGCCCGGTTCCACGCCTACATGTTCGAGGCGATCCGCCGGCGTCCCGGGATCCTCGTCCTCCACGACCCGGCGCTGCCCGACTTCCATCACGTCCTGTGCGGCGGGTACGACTCGACCCTTTTCCGGGAGGAGGCCAGCTTCGACAGCCCGGAATCCGGTGCCGCCCTCCCGGTGCGCTACGTCGATGGCCGCGTCGAGGTGGACTGGCTCCGGCTGCCGCTCGCCCGGCGGGTCGTCGAGGCGAGCGCGCTGACGATCGTGCACAGCGTCTGGATCCGCGACGCCTTCCGCGCCCGCTACCCGGCGGCGAACATCGTGCACCGGCACCACGCGGCCGACGCCGCGGCCGCGGAGCCCAACAGGCCCGCGCCCGGGGCGACGGTGACGTTTGGCACGTTCGGCGGGATCACGCCGCCGAAGCGAACCGCCCACGTGATCGACGCCTTCGCCGCCGTCCACGGCGAGTTCCCCGGTGCCCGGCTCGTCATCTGCGGGCGGTCGGACGAAACCGGGCGGTTCGTCGCTGCGATCCGGGCGCGGCTCGCTGACGCGAACCTCGACGGCGCGGCGCAGCTGCGGACCGACGTGCCCAACGACGAGATGGCGCGGCTCATCGCCGGCTGTGACGCCGTCATCGCCCTGCGCTGGCCGACCGTCGGTGAGACGAGCGGGCCGATGATGAACGCCTTCGGGATCGGCCGGCTGGTGATCGCCTCCGACGTGCCCCAGAACGAGGACATCGACGGGCGGTTCTGCTGGCGGGTTCCGGTCGACGAGGGCGAGGACGCCGCGCTCGCCCAGCGGATGCGGGACGTGCTCGCCGCGCCGGAGTCGGCCCGCACGGCCGGCGACGCAGCCCGCGACTTCGTGCGCCGCGAGGCCTCCTTCGAGCTCGTCGCGGCCCAGCACATCGAACTCGCCGAGGAGACGATCCGGGCACTCGGGCGCTAGGCGCACCGCGCGCCCGGCCCGGGGTCATCTGAGCCGGGAGACGACCGGAACGACGTTGTCGTGGTAGAGGGTCCCGAAACGGGCCATGACCGTCGCCGCCTGGCGGGCGCTCAGGCCAGGGCGGTTGTCGACCTCGAGGAAGCCGGCGAGCTGCTCGTCGGCGCGGGCCAGGTACTCCGCCATGGTGGTCGTCGGGCGGGGCGACTGCCGGCGGGTCGGGTAGGCGTACTCGAGCTCACGTGCCACCTCGCCGAGCGCCTCCGGCGCGCCGATCTCTTCCACCAAAGTGCGCGCCGCCGGGAGACGGTCCCGGTCCGCCATCACGCCGAAGAGGTAGAAGAACGCGCAGACCGCGGCGACGAAGACGAACTCGTCCGCCCTGAGCGCTCGTCCGGCCTTCGCCCTCCGGCGCACCAGATTGCCGAGCCCGGGCCCGCCGCCGTCGCCCGCCGCGGCGATGTCCGCCGTCAGGTACCACTCCGCCGACGCCGTCCCGGCGAGGGCGACGGCCGCGTCGATGAGCTGGGCCCGGTTCGAGAGCACGGTGCTCTCGTTCAAGAGATCGAGGATCCGGTCGCGCTCGCGGAGAGCGAGATCGCGGACCGCCCCGTCGTAGGGATCGTCGGAGCGCGCCGGATCGGCGGCCGGGGGCGCGACCCGGGCGGAGGGAGCGGCGCCGGGGTCCCGTTTCTTCACGCCTCCACGGTAGGCTCGCCAGAACCGCCCCCTGAACGCCCGGTGCGGGCGCCGGAGGCGGAAGGGCCGGTGACGGCTCGGCCGGGGCGTTTGCACCGTCCGAGCAGGTCATCTAGCCTTATGGCCCGGCCAGGAGCGCAAAATCGGACGTCGATGCGCGAATTCGGCCTCACGGTGACCCCGCGGCCTTCCCCGCGGGCAAAGGATGGGCAGTGCGCACGTTCTCCCCGAAATCGAGCGACATCGTCCGCGAATGGCACACCATCGACGCGGACGGCCTCGTCCTCGGCAGGCTCGCGACCGAGGCGGCGATCCTTCTGCGCGGCAAGCACAAGCCGATCTTCGCCCCGCACGTCGACACCGGTGACCACGTCATCGTGGTCAACGCGGCGAAGGTCGTCCTCACGTCGGGCAAGGCCGAGAAGAAGAAGTCGTATCGCCACAGCGGCTACCCGGGCGGGCTCACGGCGACGACGTTCGCCAGCCTGCTCGAGACCAAGCCCGAGGAGGTCGTGCGCCGCGCCGTCGCCGGCATGCTGCCGAAGGGCACGCTCGGCCGGCAGATGTTGACGAAGCTGAAGGTCTACGCGGGTCCGGACCATCCGCACGCCGCCCAGTCGCCCAAGCCGCACCCGCTCGAGCGGGCGCGGTCGGCCTCGTAGCGAGGAGCCATTGATGCCCGCACCGCTGTGTCAGGCGACCGGACGCCGCAAGGCCGCCGTCGCGCGAGTCCGCCTCCTCGCGGGCGAGGGCAAGGTGATCGTGAACCGCCGACCGCTCGAGGAGTACTTCTCCTCGGTCACGAACCGGATGCACGCCACCGAACCGTTGCGCGTCGCCGGGCGCGCCGAGAACTTCGACGTCATCGCGACGATCGATGGTGGCGGGATCGCCGGACAGGCCGGCGCGCTGCGCCTCGGCATCGCCCGCGGGCTGATCGCGCTCGAGCCCGAGTTGCGCACCACATTGAAGCGTGCCGGACTGCTCACCCGCGACAGCCGCGAGAAGGAGAGCAAGAAGTACGGCCTGAAGAAAGCCCGCAAAGCGCCGCAGTACTCGAAGCGCTGACCCAAGTCGGCTCCCGATGTTGTTGCGGTTTGGCACCGATGGCATTCGAGGTGTCGCGAACAGCGAGCTGACTCCGGAAATCGCGTTCGTCGTCGGTCGCGCCGCGGCCCGCCACCTCGGGGACGCGGGCTTCCTCGTCGGCTCCGACACGCGGATCTCGGGACCGGTGTTGAAAGGCGCGCTTTCGGCGGGACTCGCCGCCGAGGGGCGACTGGTGGTCGACGTCGGCGTCGTGCCGACGCCCGGCCTCGCCTGGCTCGCGGCGCGCCGGACTATGCCCGGCGTGATGGTCTCGGCGTCGCACAACCCCTTCGCCGACAACGGCATCAAGCTGATCTCGTCGTCGGGGACGAAGATCCCCGACGCCACCGAGCGCGCGATCGAGTTCGAGATCGATCGTCTCGTCGGCTCGACGGTCGCCGGCGACGCGGCCGGCAGGATCATCGACGGTGCCGGCGCCGTCGCCGAGTACGCGGAACACCTCGCCGGGGCGGCCGCGATCCCCCCGGGCAGCCGTCTCCACGTCGTGTGCGACTGCGGCAACGGCGCGGCCTCGTCCGTCGCGCCCGAAGTGTTCGGGGGCCTCGGTCTCGAGGTGGAGTTCGTTGGCGCGACGCCGGACGGGGTGAACATCAACGCCGGCTGCGGGGCGACCCGGCCGGACTTCGTCGGGGGAGAGGTCGTCCGCCGGCGCGCCGACCTGGGCATCGCCTTCGACGGCGACGCCGACCGGATGATCGCCGTCGACCACACCGGCGGGGTCGTCGACGGCGACGCGCTCCTCGCGCTGTTCGCTTTCGACCTGCACGCCCGCGGCATGCTCGATAACGACGCGATCGTCGTCACCGTGATGAGCAACCTCGGCCTCCGCCGGGCGCTCGCCGCCCACGGCATCGGGGTCGTCGAGACGCCGGTCGGTGACCGGTTCGTCGCCGAGGCGCTCCAACGAGACGGTCTCGTGCTCGGGGGCGAGCAGTCTGGTCACATCGTCTTCCGGCGGGACGAGACGACCGGCGACGGGATCCTCACCGGGCTAAAGCTCGTCGAGCTCGTCTGCCGGCTCGGCCGCCCGCTCGCCGAGCTCGCCGGCGAGGCGATGACGCGCGTCCCGCAGACGCTCCGCAACGTCGTCGTGGCGGACCCGGGCCGGCTCGACGACGCCCCGGCGGTGTGGCAGGAGGTGGCGGTGGTCGAGCGCGAGCTCGGCGACTCCGGACGGGTCCTTCTGCGCCGGAGCGGGACGGAGTCGGCCGTGCGGGTGATGGTCGAGGCGGACAGCGCCGACGCCGTCGACCGGGCCGTCCGCCGCATCGTCGCCGTCGTGGAGCGCGAGCTCGGATCCGCCTGAGACGGCGCCACGGCGGAACCGCGCGCACCCGTTCCCCGGCCCGGCCGTTGAACCCGTAGCCTGGGGCCATGTGCGGAATCTTCGGGATCACGGGAACTGCTGAACCGCTCGGCGCCATCCTCACGGGGCTTGGATCGCTCGAGTACCGCGGCTACGACTCGGCCGGGGTCGCCTTCGTCGACCCGGAATCGGGCGAACTCCGCGTCGTGCGCGTCGCCGAGCTGACGCGCTCGGTCGAGAAGCTGCGCTCGATGATCGCCGACGTGGCGGTCACCGGTGGCGCGGCCGTCGGGCACACGCGCTGGGCGACCCACGGGGCGCCGAGCGAGCGCAACGCCCACCCGCACATCGACTGCACCGGGACCGTCGCCATCGTGCACAACGGCATCATCGAGAACCACCGCGAGCTCGCCGCAGCGCTCGTCGCGAACGGCCACGTGCTCGTTTCGGACACGGACACCGAGGTGATCGCCCACCTCGTCGAGGCGGAGATCGCCGGGGGTGCCGGCTTGCGGGAGGCGGTGCGCCGTTCGATGGCGGTCCTGCGGGGGGACTTCGCGCTCGCCGTCGTCGCGCTCGGCGAGCCCGACACGATCGTCGTCGCCCGCCGGACCTCGCCGATCGTCATCGGCCTCACCGATCACGTCGGGCTCGTCGCCTCGGATATCGCGGCTCTCGTCGGCACGACGCGCGAGTTGTACCTGCTCGGCGACGACGAGGTCGCCGAGATCCGGCCCGGGTCCGTCGAGGCCTGCGATCTCGTCGGCGACCCGGTCGAGCTCCGGCGCCACGAGGTCTCCTGGAGCGTCGCCGATGCGAAGAAGGACGGCTACGACGACTACATGTCCAAAGAGATCCACGAGCAGCCGCACGCGATCGCCCAGACGCTGCTCGGCCGGCTGACGGCCGACGGTGCGACGGAGATCGAGGAGCTGCAGATCGCGCCCGACGTGCTCGCGGGGTACTCGCGCCTTTTGTTCCTCGGCTGCGGGTCGAGCTACCACGCCGCGCTCGTCGGGCGGCAGTCGGTCGAGACCTGGGCGCGGGTCCACGCCGACGCCGAGATCTCGAGCGAGTTCCGCTACCGGCACTCGGTCGTCGGTCCGGAGACGCTCGTCGTCGCCGTGAGCCAGTCCGGCGAGACCGTCGACTCGCTCCACGCGATCCGCGAGGCGCGCCGGCGCGGGGCCGCCGTCATCACCGTGTCGAATGTCGTCGACTCCGTCATGGCGCGCGAGTCCGACGGCGTCTGCTACACGCACGCCGGGCCGGAGATCGGCGTCGCGTCGACGAAGTGCCACATCGCCCAGCTCGCCTTGCTCCAGGTGCTGGCGCTCCACCTCGCGCGGGCGCGGGGCACGATCGACGGCGCCGAGGAACGCTCCGTCGCCGAAGGGCTCGCCTCGATGCCCGCCCTCGTCGCCCGGGCGGTCGCGCGCTCCGACGAGTACATGGACGTCGCCCGGCGGTTCGCCGCGGTCGACGACGTCTACTTCCTCGGCCGCCGTTCCGGGCTGCCGATCGCCATGGAGGGCGCGCTGAAGCTGAAGGAGCTCGCCTACGTGCGCGCCGAGGCCTATCCGGCCGGCGAGATGAAGCACGGGCCCATCTCGCTCATCGAACCCGGTGTCGTCGTCGTCGTCGTGGCGACGCGCTCTGGTCTGTGGGAGAAGGTGATGGCGAACGTCGAGGAGATGCGCGCCCGGGGCGCGACGATCGTCGCCATCGCCGACGAGGGCGACGGCGAGACGGCGGGGCTCGTCGACGCCGTGCTGGAGGTCCCGCCGACGCTCGAGCTCCTCACGCCGATCGTCGCCGCCGTCGCGACGCAGTGCTTCGCCTACGCCGTCGCGCGGGCGCGGGGCAACGAAGTCGACCGCCCGCGCAATCTCGCCAAGGTCGTGACCGTCGAGTGACGCCGATCGGACCGCGGCCTTCCCGACCCGGCGCGGGGTGCCGATGATCGGCATCGGGCTCGACGCCGTGGACGTCGAGCGGTTCCGGGCCGCGCTGCGGCGCCATCCGCGACTCGCCGATCGCGTGTTCACCCCCAGGGAACGGGCCGACATGGCCGGTCGTGCCGACCCCGTGCCGGGACTCGCGGCGCGGTTCGCGGCCAAGGAGGCGACGATGAAGGCGCTCGGCGTGGGGATCGGGTCCGTCCGCCTGGCCGAGATCGGCGTCGTGCGGGCGCCGTCGGGCGCGCCCTCGCTCGTCACGACCGGGCGTGCCGCAGCGCGCGCCGCGGCCCTCGGGATCGGCGCCTTCCGGGTCTCGCTCACCCACACGGCAACGCACGCCGGTGCCGTCGTTGTCGCAGAATGAAGCGGTGAACCGCCGACCGCTCCCCGCGAGCCCGCGATGAAGCCGGTGCTCACGTCGGCGGAGATGGCGACCGTCGACGAGGAGGCCCGGGGCCGGGTCGGTCTCGAGACCCTCGTCGTCCGGGCGGGATTCGCCGTCGCCCGCACGGCGGTCGCCTCGATGGGGGGCACCTACGGCCGCCGGGTCGTTGTCGTCGCCGGCAAGGGCCACAACGGTGACGACGGCCGGGTCGCCGCGGCCGTCCTCGCAAGACGCGGGGCGCGGGTGACCCTGCACGAGGTGGCGGACGCCCCCGGCGTGCTCGGGGCGTGCGACCTCGTCATCGACGCGGCGTACGGGACCCGCTTCCACGGGGAGTACACGGCGCCGCGCCCCCCCGAGGGCGCCGCCGTCCTCGCCGTCGACGTCCCCTCGGGGCTCGTCGCCGACACCGGGCGGGCGACCCCCGGCGCGGTGCGGGCCGACGTGACGGTGACGTTCGGCGCGCTGAAACCCGGCCTCATCCTCGGCCGGGGGCCGGAGCTCGCCGGCGCGGTCATCGTCGAGCCGATCGGGCTGGAGGTCGGGACCCCCGCCCAGCACCTCGTCGAGGACGGCGACCTCGCCTGGCTTCCCCCCCGGGACCCGCAGGGCAACAAGTGGGACAGCGCCGTCTACGTCGTCGCCGGTTCCCCGGGCATGTTCGGTGCCGCCTCGCTCGCCGCGAGCGGCGCGATTCGGGCGGGGGCGGGGATGGTCCGCCTCGGCTCCCCGGGCGTCGCGCCGGGCACGATTGGGGTCGTCGAGGCGGTCGCGCGTGCCCTCCCGGCCTCCGACTGGGCCGGCGGGGTGCTCGACGAGCTCGTCCGCTGCGAGGCGCTCGTCGTCGGGCCCGGGCTCGGGCGGGGCCCCGACGCGACCCAGGGCATCCTCGACCTCGTCCGCCGGGCCGAGGTCCCGGTCGTCATCGACGCCGACGGCCTCGCCGCCCTCGGCACCGTGGCGGCGGCGTCGGCGATCCTGCGGCACCGCCGGCAGGCGACGATCGTCACCCCGCACGACGGCGAGTACGCCCGCCTCGTCGGGTCCGAGCCCGGCGACGACCGCCTCGCCGCGGCCCGTGAGCTCGCGGCCGGCCTCGGCGCCTTCGTCGTCCTCAAAGGACCGGCGACCGTCGTCGCCGCGCCGGGTGGCGAGGCACTGCTCGTCGGCTCCGGCTCCTCCCGGCTGTCGACCGCCGGGACGGGCGACGTGCTCTCCGGCGTGATCGGCGCCTTCTTGGCCCGGGGGCTCGATCCGCTGCGGGCCGCGGGCCTGGCCGCCCACGTCCACGGCCGGGCCGCCTCGATCGGCTTCGCCGAGGGTCTCGAGGCCTCCGACCTGCCGGTGCTCGTCGCCTCTCTCCTCTCCGCCGCCTCGGCCGCCCAGGCGGTGGAGCGGTGACGGACTCCTACCGCCCGACGTGGGCGGAGATCGACACCTCGGCCGTCACCGCCAACGTCGCCCTGCTCTGCCGGCTCGTCGCGCCGGCGCGACTCTGCGCCGTCGTGAAGGCCGACGGCTACGGCCACGGGAGCGTCGCGGTCTCCCGGGCCGCGCTCGCCGGGGGCGCGGCGATGCTCGCGGTGGCCCTTGTCGAGGAGGCGGTCACGCTGCGCGAGGCCGGGATCGACGCCCCGGTCTTGCTGCTCACCGAGGCGCCTCCCGACGGGATCGGCGAGTTCTGCGCGATCGGCGGGACGCCGACCGTCTACAGCGAGCCGGGTATCGCCCTCGCCGCCGGGGCCGCGACGCGGCTCGGACGGCCCGTCGCCGTCCACCTGAAGGTCGACACCGGCATGCATCGGGTCGGGGCGGACGCCGCCGACGTGCCGGCGCTCGCCGCCAGCGTCGCCGGGTCGGGCCCGCTCAACCTGGGGGGGCTCTGGACGCACTTCGCGGTCGCCGACGACCTCGACGACGCCTTCACCGCGACGCAGATCGACCGGTTCGATTCCGCCGTCGAAGCGGTGCGGGCGGCTCTTGGCAGCCCGGCGGTGCTGCACGCCGCCAATTCCGCCGGCGCGATCGCGCATCCGCGCGCCCGGTACGACCTCGTCCGCTGCGGCATCGCCTGCTACGGGTACGCACCCTCGGTGCAGGTCGGGCGCGTGCTTGCCGGGCTCGTCGGCCCGGGGGAGGCCCTCCGCCCGGCGCTTTCGCTGAAGGCCCGGGTCCACCGCGTCAGCCGGCTCGCGGCCGGGGAGCGGACGAGCTACGGGCGCAACTACGAGCTCGCCGCCAACGCGCTCGTCGCGACCGTGCCGATCGGCTATGCCGACGGGCTGCGTCGGGCGCTCGGGGCGGCCGGCGGAGAGGTCCTCATCGGGGGCCGGCGCCGGCGTATCGCCGGCACGGTGACGATGGACCAGCTCCTCGTCGACTGCGGGGCCGACGACGTGCGCGCCGGCGACGAGGTCGTCCTCATCGGGCGCCAGGGCGGCGAGGAGATCGCCGCCGACGAGTGGGCCGAGCGGCTGGGCACGATCGTCTACGAGGTCCTCTGCGGGATCGGCCCGCGGGTGCCGCGCCGCGTGGTCTAGAGGCGACCATGACGGAATCGCCCGCCGGACGCGGTCCGTCGCCCCGGCGCCCGGGCGTGCGGTAAGCCCCGCGGCGGTAGCATGCCGACGTGGTGACGCTCGCGGAGCTCGAGCGTGAAGCCCTTTCCTGTGTCGCCTGTCCGCTCGCGGGCTCGCGGACGACGGTCGTTTTCGCAGCTGGGGATCCGAGGGCGCGCCTCATGTTCGTCGGCGAAGGACCGGGTCGGGACGAGGACCTCGCCGGTGAGCCGTTCGTCGGGCGATCCGGGCGCTTGCTCGACCGCCTGATCGCCGAGGAGATCGGGATGACGCGGGGCGACTGCTACATCGCGAACGTCGTGAAATGCCGGCCGCCGAACAACCGCGACCCGTTGCCCGACGAGGTCGCGGCGTGCCGCCACTTCCTCGCCGGGCAGGTCGACCTCGTCGCGCCGGCGGTTGTTGTCACTCTCGGCAACTTCGCGGCGCACGCGCTGCTCGGCAGCGCGGAGGGCGTGACCCGCCTGCGGGGGAGGGTCTACCCCTTTGCGACGGGCGTGTTGGTCCCGACGTTCCATCCCGCGGCGGCCCTGCGCGGCGGGGGTCTCGTGCTCGCCCAGATGCGGGCGGACTTCGTGCGCGCCAAGCGGCAGCTCGTCGCCGCCGACGAACGGTGACCGCCACCGGCGAGACGCTCGAGGTCGTCACGCGGTCGGCCGACGAGACCCGGACGGTCGGCGCGGCGATCGCCGCTGTCGTCACGCCGGGAGACGTCGTCCTTCTCACCGGCGAGCTCGGTGCCGGCAAGACGGTCCTCACGAAGGGTCTCGTCGCGGCCCTCGGGGGCGGCGAGTCGACGACGAGTCCGACGTTCACGCTGTGCCATCTCTACCCGACCGTGCCGCCGGTCGCCCACGTCGACTGCTACCGGGTGGCGTCGACCGACGATCTCGCCGATCTCGCGCTCGACGAGACGCTCGAGGACGGTTGCGTCGTCGTCGTCGAATGGGGCGAGCGGATCCGGGATCTGCTCGGCCCTGACGCGCTCGAGTGCGAGATCGTGGCGGGATCCCCGACGTCCGCGGCGCCCGACGCCACGACCGACGACGACCGGCGCCAGATCACGCTCTGGGGCCGTGGGGCCAGGTGGGCCGGCCGCGGCGCCACGCTCGCCGCGGCGCTCGAGCGTGCCGGCCTCGCCGTGGCGCGCGGCGATGACCCGGGACGAGTGCCGCAGTGATCGTCCTCGCGCTCGAGACCGCGACGATCGAGGTTGGAGCCGCGCTCGTCGGCTCGGACGGACTGCTCGCCGAGTCGCGTCACCCGTGCCGGCGTCGCCACGCCGAGACGCTGCACCCCGCGGTCGAATCGGTCCTTTCCGCGGCCGGGATCGGCCTCGGCGAGGTCGGTGCCGTCGCCGTCGACGTCGGGCCCGGGCTGTTCACCGGGCTGCGCGTCGGCATCGCCGCGGCGAAGGCCTTCGGCTTCGCGCTCGGCGTCCCGCTCGTCGCGGTGCGGAGCACCGAGGTGCTCCGGCGGGGTGCCTCCGCTGACCCGCTCCGCCCGACCGGGGTCGTCGTGCCGGTCGTCGACATGCGTCGCGGCGAGGTCGCCTGGGAGTTTCCCGGCGGCGGTTTGGAGATCGGCCCGGTGTCGCGGCTGCGGGCGCGGCTTTGCGAGTTGTCTGGCGCGGTGTTGATCGTCGGCGACGCCGCGGGGGACCTCGCCGCGGTGCTCGTCGACCTCTCGTGCCGCTTCGGCGGTGACGACCTCGCGGCACCCTCGGTCGCCGTGCTCGGGGCGATCGGGATCGAGCGCGTCGCGCAAGGCGCGACGACGGATGCCGTGGGGATCGAACCGTGTTACCTGCGCGCCCCCGACGCGCGCGCGAACTTCGTCACCCGCGAGCCGCCCGGGAAGGACCAGCCGTGACGCGACTCATCAGGCGGCACGATCCGGCAACGAGGCCGGCACCGCCGCGGGACGCCGACACCGTCGACGTCGCGCCCATGCACCGGCGCGACGTCGCCTCGGTCGTCGCGATCGAGCGGGAGATCTTCCCCGAGCCGTGGTCGGCCGCGCTCTACCTGTCGGAGCTCGCTTTTCGCACGACCCGCCAGTACTGGGTCGCGACCGCGAACGGCGAGGTCGTCGGGTACGCCGGGTGCATGCTCATCGCCGGCGAGGGCCACGTGACGACGCTCGGCGTCGACACGGCGTGGCAGGGTCGCCGGATCGGCGCGCGCCTGCTCTGGCGCCTCGTCGCCGAGGCGCGTGCCGCCGGGGCGTCGTCGCTCACCCTGGAGGTCCGGCTCTCGAACGTCGCGGCGCAGCGGCTCTACGCCTGGTTCGGCTTCGCCCCGGTCGGGATCCGCAAGAACTACTACGCGAGGTCGAACGAGGACGGCATCGTCATGTGGGTCCACGACGTTGACTCCGACGACTACGGGGCGCGCCTCTCAACGATCGGCAGGGAGCTCGCCGAGCCGACGGCCGAGGTGCGGGAGGGCCGATGAGCGAGCTTGTCGTCGCCGTGGAGACCTCGTGCGACGAGACGGCGGCCGCCGTCGTGGCCGACGGTCGTGAGATCCTCTCCTCGGTCGTGTCGAGCCAGGTCGACCTGCACGCCCACTTCGGCGGCGTCGTGCCGGAGCTCGCGGGTCGCGCACACCTCGAGCGCATCGTCCCGGTCGTCACCGAGGCGCTCGAGGGCGCGGGGCTGCGGGCCTGGTCGCCACCGGTGGCGGCCGTCGCGGCGACGGCAGGGCCCGGGCTCATCGGCGCGCTCCTCGTCGGGGTCTCCTTCGCCAAGGCGCTCGCGATGGCTTGGGGCGTTCCCTACGTCGGCGTGAATCACCTCGAGGGCCACCTTTACGCCTCGCTGCTCGAGGACCCGGCGATCGAACTGCCGGCCGTCGTCGTCCTCGTGTCGGGCGGTCACAGCCTCATCGTGGAAATGACCGGGCCCGGCGCCTACGAGGTGCTGGGCGAGACGGTCGACGACGCCGCCGGCGAGGCGTTCGACAAGGTGGCGCGCTTCCTCGGGCTCACCTACCCGGGCGGCCCGGCGATCGAGCAGGCCGCGGCCGAGGGCGATCCGGCGGCGATCGCTTTTCCGCGGCCGATGCTGCGCGAGGGACTGGACCTTTCGTTCTCGGGGCTAAAGACCGCCGTCGTCCACTACGTGCGGGCCCACCCCGACGTCCCCGGCGCCGACGTCGCGGCGTCGTTCCAGGCGGCCGTCGTCGAGATCCTCGTCACGAAGGCGATGCGCGCTGCTGCGGTCCTCGGGGCCCGTTCGGTCTGCCTCGCCGGGGGCGTCGCCGCCAACGGGGCGTTGCGCGCCGCGTTCCGGGCCGCGGCGGCTTCGGCCGGACTCGGCGTCTACCTGCCGAGCCGGGCGATGTGCACCGACAACGCGGCGATGATCGCCGCCGCGGCGTACTACAACCTGGCGGCCGCTGGGCCGACGGCGCTCGACTCGGGCGCCGAGCCGGGGTTGGCGTTCCCGGGCCACCGCCTCGGGACGGAGGGTCGCGCGCCGCGCCCCCGCCCGGACTTGTCGTCTCCCGGGGCCGCGGAGAAGATCTAGGCCCGTGGACACCGACGAGTACCTCGACTGGATCCGGATGGAAGGCACCCGCCTCGTCACGGCGGCACGCGCCGCACCGAGCGTGCCCGTCCCGAGCTGCCCGGAATGGGACATGCGACAGCTGCTCACGCACATCGAGGCGATCCACCGCTGGGTGACCGAGATCCTGCGGACCAAGGCGACCGCCCGTGTTTCCCGCACGGAGGTCGGCGGCGACGTCGGCTTTGCCGACCTCGCCGCCGCCTACGACGCCGGGCTCGCCGCGCTCGTCGCGGCCCTCGAGGCGGCCGACCCGGCCGAGCCCGTCTGGAACTGGTTCGCCGACGCACCGGCCCCCGCCGCGTTCTGGTTCCGGCGCATGGCCCAGGAGACGGCGGTGCACCGCTGGGACGCCGAGGCCGCCGCGGGCGCGCCGTCGGCGATCGACGCCGCGCTTGCCGTCGACGGCGTCGACGAATACCTCGGTTTCGTGGCCCGCTTCATCGCTCTCCACCCGATCGAGGGGCTCCAAGGGGCGCTCTCGCTCGTCGCCGGCGACACCGGGGCCAGCTGGCGACTCGGCATGGCGCCGGACCGGCTCACCGCCGACGACCCGCACGCGGCGCAGGCGACGGTCACTGCCGCGGCCTCGGACCTGTACCTCTGGCTCCTCCACCGGGCACCCCGCGACCCCTCGGCGGTGGCCGTCGAGGGGGATCCCGGTCCCGTCGCCGCCTGGGGGCGCGTGATCTTCGACTGACCGGAACGGCGCGCCGCCCCGACGACGGGGTCGTCAGCACTCGGGCTACCCGTTTGCCAGGGCGCGGGCGCCCCGGTATCGTTGGCACTCGAAACCAGAGAGTGCCAACGGAGCCACAGGAGGCCGCGGAAATGAAGCTGCAACCGCTGGACGACCGCATCGTCGTCCGCCCGAGCGAGGCCGAGGAGAAGACGGCGTCGGGTCTCGTCATCCCCGACACGGCGAAGGAGAAGCCCCAGCAGGGCGAGGTCCTCGCGGCCGGACCCGGACGCCGGGCCGAGAACACCGGCGAGCTGATCCCGCTCGACGTGAAGGTCGGCGACAAGGTCGTCTACTCGAAGTACGGGGGCACCGAGATCACGATCGACGGGGAGGACCTGCTCATCTTGTCGGGCCGCGACGTGCTCGCCAAGGTCGTCGGCTGATGCCGAAGATCCTGCTTTTCGACGAAGACGCCCGCCGGCACCTCGAGATCGGCGTGAACAAGCTTGCCGACACCGTGAAGGTGACCCTCGGGCCAAAGGGGCGCAACGTCGTCCTCGACAAGAAATGGGGCGCGCCGACGATCACGAACGACGGCGTCACGATCGCCAAGGAGATCGATCTCGACGACCCGTTCGAGAACCTCGGCGCCCACCTCGTCCGTGAGGTGGCGACGAAGACGAACGACATCGCCGGCGACGGGACGACGACCGCGACCGTCCTCGCCCAGGCGCTCGTGCGCGAGGGCCTGCGTAACGTGGCGGCCGGCGCGAACCCGATGGCGCTAAAGCGCGGCATCGAGCGCGGAGTCGCCGCGGCCGTCGAATCGATCAAGTCCCAGGCACGCGACGTCGAGGGTCGGCACGAGATCGCCCAGATCGCCGCGATTTCGGCCGCCGACGCCTCGATCGGCGAGGTCCTCGCCGATGCGATCGACAAGGTCGGCAAGGACGGCACGGTGACGGTCGAGGAGTCGAACACCTTCGGGCTCGAGCTCGAGTTCACTGAGGGCATGCAGTTCGACAAGGGCTATCTCTCGCCGTATTTCGTGACCGACCCCGATCGTCAAGAGGGAGTGCTCGAGGACCCGAACATCCTCATCGTCGACTCGAAGATCTCGGCCGTGCACGATCTCGTCCCGGTGCTCGAGAAGGTGATGCAAACCGGCAAGCCGCTGCTCATCATCGCCGAGGACGTCGAGGGCGAAGCGCTCGCGACGCTCGTCGTGAACAAGATCCGCGGCACGTTCCAGTCGATCGCCGTCAAGAGCCCGGCCTACGGGCAGCGCCGCAAGGAGATGCTCGCCGACATCGCCGTCATGACCGGCGGCCAGGTCGTCGCCGAAGAGGTCGGGCTGAAGCTCGAGTCGGCGATGCTCGACGTGATGGGACATGCGCGTCGCATCGTCGTGACGAAGGACGACACGACGATCGTCGAAGGCGCCGGTTCCAAGGATGCGGTGCAGGCCCGGATCGCCCAGATGAAACACGAGATCGAAGAGTCCGACTCGGACTGGGATAAGGAGAAGCTCCAGGAGCGCGTCGCCAAGCTCGTCTCGGGCGTCGCGGTGGTCCGCGTCGGCGCGGCGACGGAGGTTGAGCTGAAAGAGAAGAAGCACCGCATCGAGGACGCGCTCTCTGCGACCCGTGCCGCGATCGAGGAGGGCGTCGTCGCCGGTGGCGGCACGGCGTTGCTCCGCGGGCGCGCCGCGGTCGTGAAGGTGGCGCATTCGCTGAAAGGCGACGAGGAGACGGGCGCCATGGCCGTCGCCCGCGCCCTCGAGGAGCCGTTGAAGTGGATCGCGCTGAACGCCGGGCTCGAAGGGTCGCTCATGGTCCGCGACGTCGAGTCCCGCGAGGGCACGATCGGGCTGAACGCCCAGACCGGCGTCATCGAGGACCTCGTGAAGTCGGGCATCATCGACCCGGCGAAGGTGACGCGGTCGGCCCTGCAGAACGCGGCCTCGGTCGCGGCGCTGCTTTTGACGACCGACGTGCTCGTCGTGGACAAGCCCGAGAAGAAGTCCGCCGCGCCGGCCGGCCCGGACCCGAGCGGCATGGGGATGATGTAAGGCCCTTTCACCCGCACCCCGCGGCGGACGCCGGTTTCACCCGGCGCTCGCCGCGGGGTTCGGTACGCTCCTGCCGTGCCCGCGGCGTACCGCCAGACCGTCCCCCGCCCGGACGACGCGCGTCGCGGCGAGCCCGCGCCGTGGACGGAACTCCCGGCGGCGCGCCGGTCCGCGATCTCGGTCGACCGGTTGCGACGCGGGCTCGCGCCTCTGGCGACGACGCCGGCACCTTCGCCGCCCGTCCACTCGGCGGTGCTCATCCCGGTCGTCGAGCGCCGGGGCGAGGCGGCGCTGGTCCTCATCCGCCGCTCCGCCGCGCTCGAGCGCGACGCGGGCAACCTCGCCTTCCCCGGCGGCCACCTCGAGCCCGGCGAGGAGCCGCTCGCCGCGGCGCTGCGCGAGTCGCAGGAGGAGATCGGGCTCGATCCGGGTCTCGTCGAGGTGATCGGCTCCTTCGCGGTCGTGGAACGTATCCGGGGCGATGAGCGGGTCGTCCCGTTCGTCGGGGTCGTCACGGGGCACCCCGACTACGTGGCCGACGGGCACGAGGTGGCGGCGATCCTCGAGGTGCCCCTGGCGTCGCTGGCGGGAGAGGGCGTCTCCTGGCAGGAACGATGGGGCACCCCCCGCTGCGAAGCCGGCGTGTGCTTTTTCGCCGGGGCACCGGAGCTCGCGGACGACCTCATCTGGGGCCTCACCGCCCGCATCGTCTGGGATCTCCTCGCGGCGGTGTTCGCCGGGACCTAGTCCGGGGCTCGACTACTGTCCACAGGGGTCGTCCGCCGGTTCCGGGACGGGGTTTTCGGGCAAGGAGAGGTTTCACACGTGGCGGACGCCGAGATCGGGATGGGCAAGGTCGGCCGTCGCGGCTACCGGCTCGACGAGGTGGCGGTCATCCCGTCGCGGAGGACCCGAGACCCGCGTGACGTCGACGTCTCCTGGCAGCTCGACGCCTACCGTTTCGCGCTGCCCTTCATGGCGGCACCCCGGGACGGCATCGTCGGCCCCGACTCGGCTCGGCTGATCGACGCGGCCGGCGGCCTCGCCGTCCTCGATCTTGAAGGGTTGTGGACGAGGTACGCCGACCCGGTCCCGCTCCTCGAGGAGGTCGCCTTGCTGAGCCCGGACCGGGTCACCAGGCGCCTGCAGGAGATCTACGCCGAACCGGTGAAGACCGAGCTCGTCGCGGCGCGGGTGCGAGCGATCGCCGAGGCCGGTGCGGTGGCCTGCGGGGCCGTCACGCCCCAGCGGGCCGCGGCGCTCGTCCCGGCCGCCGCCGGGGCCGGCCTCGACGTCCTCGTCGTCGCCGGCACGGCGATCTCGGCGGAGCACGTCTCGCGCTCCGCGGTCGGTCTCGATCTCGAGCGGTTCATCCGCGCCCTCGACCTGCCGGTGATCGTGGGCTGGTGCGCGTCGTACCAGGGGGCGCTCCACCTCATGCGGACCGGCGCCGTCGGCGTGCTCGTCGGTCTCGGCCCGGGGGAGTCGGCGGGTTCGACCCGGCGCGTGCTCGGTGTCGCCGCGCCGATGGCGACGGCGATCGCCGACGCCGCGGGGGCGCGCAGCCGCCATCTCGAGGAGACGGGCGTCTACGCGCACGTCGTCGCCGAGGGCCCGATCGCCACGGGCGGCGACGTCGCCGCGGCGATCGCCTGCGGCGCCGACGCCGTGATGCTTTCGACGCCGTTGGCCACGGCGGCGGAGATGCCGGGTCGCGGCGTCTGGTTCGCGTCGGCGGCCGGCCACGCGACGCTGCCGCGGGGCGCGGTCGACCGCGTGCCCGTGCTTGGCACGCTCGAGGAGATCCTCACCGGCCCGTCGCACGACACCGACGGCCGGTGCAACCTCTTCGGGGCGCTGCGCGCCGCCATGGCGATGTCGGGGTACGGGACGGTTCGCGAGTTCCACAAGGCGACGATGCTCGTGGCGCCGAGCCCGAGGAGATACTTCCGGCGCCCGGGGGGGACGAGCGGGAGCGGGCGGGACGCGTGACGGGGGCACGGCGCACGTGACCGTCCGGCTCGTCGCGGCCGTCCACCGCCACCGCTGGGTCGCCGACGCCGTCGGGGTCGCCGTCGTCGTTCTCGTCGCGCTCTTGTACCTGTCGCCGGCGCTGAAAGACGGCTTCTCGTTCGGGCCGGGCCAGCTCGGTGCCTCGGCCTCGTACCTCACGCGCGACATCGTCACCACGCCGATCCACAACCACCTGATCGGTGATGTCATCGACCAGGACGTGCCGTGGAACACGCTCGACTGGCAGATCGTCCACCACGGTTCGCTGCCGCTGTGGGACAGCTACGCCGGCACGGGGCTGCCACAGCTTTTCAACTTCGAATCGGCGCCCCTCGCGCTCCCGTCGCTCGTCGGCTACCTCTTCCCGCTGTCGGCGTCGTTCCTCATCACCGTGCTCGGCAAGCTGCTCATCGCCGGGATCGGCACCTACGTGTGCTGCCGGGTGCTGCGGGCCGGGCCGGTCGGCGCCACGCTCGGGGGCGTCACGTTCATGCTGTCCGGCAGCTTTACCGCGTTCCTCGGCTGGGCGGTCGGGGGACCGGTCGCCTGGTCGGGCTTCATCGTCGCCGGCGTCGTCCTCGCTTACCGCTCCCGGCGCCGGGTGCGCGACCTCTGGCTGCTCGCCGGGTCGGTCGCCTTCGCCGTCTACGGCGGGTTCCCCGAGGAGTACGTCTTCATGGGCGTCACTCTGCTGGGCATCCTCGGCGTCGCCGCGCTCGTCATCCTCGCCAAGAAGCGTCGGCTGGCGACGAGAGGACTCGCTCGCGTCGGGGCCGGCTTCGCCGGCGGGATCGCCCTCTCCGCCCCGCTGTGGCTCCCGGGCGTCGCGCTGCTCGCCCACTCGGCGCGCCTCGACAAGAATCTCGACGGGCAGTTCGGGCTGCGGGCGATCGCCGAGGTGTTCACCCAGGGTTTCTACGGGCTGCCGACGCTCGGCAGCACGTGGTTCGGACCGGCCAACTACGTCGAGTCCTCGGCCTACGTCGGCGTGATCGCGCTGGTGCTCGCCGGCGTCGCGATCCTCATCGCTTGGAGGCGTCCCGTCGTCGTCGGGATGACCCTCGGAGCGCTGGGTTGCGCGCTCGTCGCCTACGCGGTCGGCGGGACCTGGGTCGGGCATCTCGTCAACCGCCTCGGCCTCGAGGCGCTCCCGATCCACCGCATCCTCATCGTCTTGGGCTTCCCGATCGCCGTGCTCGCCGGTCTCGGGTGCGACATCGTCGTGAAGCGGTTCGGTGAGCGAGGAGTGCGGATGGCGCTCGGCGCGATGACGGCCGCCGTCGCGGTCGTCATCGGTGTCATGTGGCGGGCGGTCCACGACCCCGGTCTCACCTCGTTGGAGCAGTCGTTGCGCCGGTCGAGCCTGATCTGGCCGTCGGCGACGATCGGGCTCCTCGTCGTTGCCTGGGCGGCCGTCCTCGTCGTCGGGCGCCTCGGTGCTCCGGCGCGTCGGCGGTTCGCCGTGGCACTGGGCGCGGCCCTCGTCTCGGCCCAGGCGGCGTTCCTCGTGTTCGCCGGGGTGGGGATCAACAGCTACTCGACGGACCTCTTCCCGGTGACGCCGATGGTGTCGACCGTGCAGCGGATCGTCGGGATGTCCCTGTTGGCGAGCGACGGGCCGAACACCACGTGCGCCAACCCGCCGCCTTCGCGCGTCGGGTTGCCGTGCGGGATCCGGCAATGGTTGGGCATCGGGTTCATTCCGAACATCCAGCTCGGCTACGGCGTCGACGAGCTGGCGATGCACGACCCGACGATCCCGGAGTCGTACTTCTCGAACTGGCCGGTGCCCGATTCGGGACAGTCCTACATCGGAAACCTGCAGTTCTTCGCCCCGTCGATCAACACCGTGGCGCTGGCGAGGCGCTACGGGGTGTCGTACGTGCTCGTCGGGCCGGGACTGCCGGTGCCCGCGGGGATGAAGAAGGTCGCGGTCCTGACCCTCGCCAACGGTGCCCACCTGGAACTCGCCAAGGTGCCGGATGCGGCGAAGTTCACCTTCGCAGCCCCCCGGTCCGCGGCCGAGGTCCTCTCGGCGCGCCATCCGGGCGATGCGAGGTACACGTTGACCGTGCGGGTGAAAAGGCCCACGGAGCTCGTCCTGCGGATCACCGACGTGCCCGGTTGGCACGTCACCGCGGACGGCCGTCCGCTCGCCGTTCACGGCTACGAAGGCTCCTTCCTCGAAGTCACCGTGCCGGCCGACACGCACACGGTCGTCGCCTACTACTGGCCCCGCGATCTCACCTACGGGATCGTGCTCGCCCTGCTCGCCCTGCTCGCCCTGCTCGCTCTGGGGCTCTGGCCGTTCCTGCCGGTGGCACGCCGCCTCGGAGAAGCGGCGCTCGCGAGCACCCGCCGGCGCGCGGCCGGCCGGCGCCCCGGCGACGGCGGGGGCGGCGAAGGGGCCAAGAGCTAGGCCGCGTCCCTCGACGAGACGGTGTCACATCCGGCTGCCGGCGTTGCCGGTTGCGCCGGGCGACGAGATCAGGGCTCGTCGGCGACCGGCGCCTCGACGGCGACGCACGTGAGCGACGGGCCGAAGGGGTCGCGTCCGGTTGCGGGGAGTCCCTCGTCGGTGAGGAGCAGTTCGAAATCGTCGATTCGGGCGAACGCGGCGAGCGCGTGACGATTGAATTTGGAACTGTCGGCGACGAGGACGGCTCTACGTGCCGCGGCGAGCATCGCCCGTTTCAAAGGGACACCGAGGAGGTCGTCGATCATGGCCCCCCCGGAGGCGTCGACCGCGGAGGCGCCGATGAACGCCCGGTCGACATGGATGCCAGCGAGCTGGTTCAGCGTCCACGGGCCGGCGAGAGAGCGGCGGTCCTCGCTCAACTCGCCCCCGGCGACGACGAGGCGGACGTCGTGTCGCAGCGCGAGCTGGTGGGCGATGCCGAGGTCGTATGTGACGATAGTGAGGTCGCGTCGTGCGGAGAGCTCGTGGGCGAGCGCGCCCGTCGTCGAACCGATGTCGAGGGCGACCGATTCTCCGTCGACGACGAGCCCGGCGGCGAAGCGCGCGATCGCCCGTTTCTCCTCGGCATGTTCGGGCTGAGGCGCCAAGTTGGCGGCGTTCGTCGTTCCGGTCGGCCCCAACCCCAGTGCGCCACCGTGAGTCCTCTCGACGAGCCCGGCGCGGGCGAGGGTGCCAAGGTCCCGACGGATCGTCGACTCGTCGACGCCGAGTTCCGCGGCGAGCCGCCTCGCTTCGACGTAGCCGTCGTCGTGGATCCGGCGGAGTATGGCGCGTTGTCGTTGTGCCGCGATCACCAAATGTCCTCTCGGCTAGAACGTGGCGGGGCGATTCAGGTCGGATCGCCCATCCCGGCGGGCTGGCCCGCTGCGGGCGAGGGTAGACGATATCGCATGATAACGAGCAAAAGCAGGCAGATTCGGGAGCAGCCCGAGCGCATCGTTCCGGCGGGGATCGCCGGCCACGTCACCTCCCTGGGTCCCGCTGATGCCGACGTCGCCGCCCCCGGCGACCGCCGACCGGCGTGGGACTCGTGAGATCTGCGATCGGCGTCGCGGCGTGAGCCTCGGCGCGCTCGGCTACGTGCTCGCCGGCGGCGCCGGTTGCATCGCCGGTGCCGTGAACGCCGTCGCCGGTGGCGGGACGCTCGTCTCGTACCCGGCTCTCCAGGCGCTCGGTCTCTCCCCGGTGCGGGCGAACGTGACGAACATCATCTCGCTCACACCGGGCTATGCGGCTGGTACCTATACCCAGCGCGCCGACCTGGAGGGCCAGGGCGCGCGGACGCTGAAACTCGGCGTCTTCGCCGCCGCGGGCGGGCTCGCCGGATCGGTGCTCCTCGTCAGCACGTCGGCCCAGCAGTTCCGCGACGTCGTGCCGTTCTTGATCCTTTTCTCATGCGGTCTGCTCCTCATCCAGGACAGGTTGCGCGCCGCGGTCACCCGTCGTCAGGCGTCGAGCGGTGCGGTCCCGCGTCCGCACCACCACCCGAGCGCCCTGATGCGTGCGGGGGTGTTCTTGTCCTCGGTCTACGGGGGGTTCTTCGGAGCGGGGCTCGGGATCATGCTGCTCGCGTTCCTCGGCCTTTTCTCCGACGACCGGTTGCCGCGCCTCAACGCCGTCAAGCAGGCGCTCTCGTTCGTGATCGGCGTCGTGGCGAGCGCGTTCCTCGCGTTCTCGGGCCACGTCTCGTGGACGTTCGTCGCGGTGATGGTCCCGACGAGCATGGTCGGTGGCTTGGCGGGGGGACGGGTCGTCCATCTCGTCAGCCCGGGCGTGCTGCGCGCGGTCGTCGTCGCGCTCGGACTCGCGGTCGCCGTGCGCTACTGGGTCTGAGCGGCCGGCGGGAGCGGGCCCGCGGCGAGAAGTACGTCGCGGGAGAGCTCGAGGTGGCCGAGATGTTGGAACAGCTCCTCGAGGACGTGGAGGACGACGCCTCCCTGCGTCGTGGCGAGGGGCAGGCCGGCGTCGCGCCCCGCGGCCGGGCGGCGCGGCGACGCCAGCGGTTCCAGGGTGTCGAGGTCGGCGGCGAACCGGCGCCGGCAGAGCGCGACCCGGGCGACGAGATCGTCGACCGCTCCGGTGGCGGTGAACTCGGCGTCCCGGTCGCGCACGATGGGGCGGTCGGCGATCATCGCGCCGGCCCAGTACTCCATCACGCCGAGGCAGTGGGTGACGATCGCGAACGGGGAGTTCGCCCCCGGCAGGTCCGGTTTCTCGTTCGCCAGCCGGTTTCCGAGCCGTGCCAGGATCGCCGCCATCGCGTCGAGGACGTGGTCGACGTACCAGAGCACGTCCGTGGTCTCAACCTCGAGCATCTCGGGTCCTCCTTTTGGCCGTCCCCCCGGCGGGCCGTGAGAACCGGTGCGCGTCCCGGGGCTGGTCGCCCGGTCGAGGGGCCCGTTGGTAGCCTCGACCGGTGGCCGCAGAATTCGACACGGTTCTCGTCGTCGATTTTGGTGCCCAGTATGCCCAGCTGATCGCCCGGCGCGTGCGGGAGGCCCACGTCTACTCGGAGATCGTGCCGCACGGCGCGACCGCCGCCGAGATGGGGAAGCGGTCGCCGAAGGGGATCATCTTGTCGGGCGGGCCGAAGTCCGTCTACGCCGACCAGGCGCCGATGGTCGACCCCGCCGTGTACGAGCTCGGCGTCCCGGTGCTCGGCATCTGCTACGGGGCCCAGCTCATCGTGCAGCAGCTCGGGGGCGAGGTGCGCCGAACCGGGTCGGGCGAGTACGGCAGGACCGAGCTGCGCTGTGACCCGCGTTCGCTGCTTCTGTCCGGATGGCCCGAGACGACCGGGGCCTGGATGAGCCACGCTGACTCGATCGTCGAAGCCCCGCCGGGATCCCGCACCATCGCCTCGACCCCCGACGTGGCCGTGGCGGCGTTCGAGAACGTCGAACGGGGCGTCTTCGGTGTGCAGTTCCACCCGGAGGTCGTGCACACCCCCCAAGGACAGGCACTGCTGAAGCGTTTCCTCTACGACGTCTGTGGGTGCCGTCCGACCTGGACGCACACCTCGGTCATCGAGGCGGCGATCGACGAGGTGCGCTCGACGGCCGGCGGGGCGCGCGTGCTGTGCGCCTTGTCGGGGGGCGTCGACTCGGCGGTGACCGCCGCGCTCGTTCACAAGGCGGTCGGCGACCAGTTGTCGTGCGTCTTCGTCGACACCGGCCTCATGCGGGCCGGCGAGGCCGACCAGGTCGAGGAGACGTTCCGCCGCCAGTTCGGCATCGACCTTCACCACGTGAAGGCCGCCGACCGGTTCTTTTCGGCGCTGCGCGGCGTGGCCGATCCCGAGCACAAGCGCAAGATCGTCGGCGAGCTTTTCATCAGGATCTTCGAAGAGGTCGCGGCCGAACTGCCGGGCGTCGCCTTCCTCGCCCAGGGGACCCTCTACCCGGACGTCATCGAATCGGGCACCGCCGCGGCGGCGACGATCAAGTCGCATCACAACGTCGGCGGGCTGCCCGAGGACATGGCGCTCGAGCTCATCGAGCCGCTGCGATTGCTTTTCAAAGACGAGGTGCGCGCCGTCGGCGAGGAGCTCGGGCTGCCGGAGGAGATCGTCTGGCGCCAGCCGTTCCCGGGGCCGGGACTGGCGGTTCGCATCGTCGGCGAGGTGACGCCGGAACGGGCGGAGATCCTCCGGGCCGCTGACGCAATCGTGCTCGACGAGGTGCGGCGCGCCGGGCTCATCCGCGAGCTGTGGCAGTCCTTCGCCATCCTCCCGGCCGTCCGCGCGGTCGGCGTCATGGGTGACGAGCGGACGTACGAGTACCCGATCGTCGTGCGCGCCGTGACGAGCGACGACGCCATGACGGCGGACTGGGCCCGTCTTCCCTACGATCTCCTCGAACGGCTCTCGAGCCGGATCATCAACGAAGTCGACGGGGTCAACCGCGTCGTCTACGACATCACATCGAAACCGCCCGGCACGATCGAATGGGAGTGAGGCGCGCGTGGCGGTGAACGGCCCGCGCGACCCCGGTGATGAGGCAGTGGTCCCGGCGGGCGAGCGGCGCCGCCGCGTGCCACCGCGGGCGGACGAGCTCGCGTCGATCCTCCACGACCTCAACCCTCCCCAGCGCGAGGCCGTCTGCTACGACGGCGGCCCGCTCGTCGTCGTCGCCGGGGCGGGTTCCGGCAAGACCCGGGTGCTCACACGCCGGATCGCGCGTCTCGTCGCCACTGGCATTGCGCCGTGGCGGATCCTCGGCATCACGTTCACGAACAAGGCGGCCGACGAGGTCCGCCGCCGGGTCGTCGAGCTCGTCGGCGAAGACGCCGAGAAGATGTGGCTGTCGACGTTCCACTCGGCCTGCGTGCGGATCCTGCGGCGCGAGACGGACCGGATCGGTTACCGCCCGGGGTTCTCGATCTACGACGAGGGCGACAGCCGGCGGATGATCGAGCACGTGCTCGACGACCTCGGCATCGACGCCAAGCGCTTCCCGGCGCGGGCCGTGCTCGGCGCGATCAGCCAGGCGAAGTCCGAGCTGCTCGACGCCGCGGGCTACGAGGCGCGGGCCTACACGATCTACGAGCGGCGCATCGCCGAGGTGTTCGCCGAGTACGAGCGGCGCCTGAAGGCGGGCAACGCGCTCGACTTCGATGACCTGCTGTCGGTCGTCGTCCGCCTGTTCCACGCCGACCCCGAGGTGCTCGGCCGCTACCAGGAGCGGTTCGAGCACGTGTTGGTCGACGAGTACCAGGACACGAACCGGGCGCAGAACGAGATCGTCACCCTCGTCGGCGCCGTGCACCGCAACGTCTGCGTCGTCGGCGACACCGACCAGAGCATCTACCGGTTCCGGGGGGCGGAGATCCGCAACCTGTTGGAGTTCGAGCTCGCCTTCCCCGAGGCGCGCACGATCGTCCTCGACCAGAACTACCGCTCGACCCAGACCATCCTCGACGCCGCCAACGCGGTGATCGGCAACAACCTCATGCGCCAGGACAAGTCGCTCTGGTCCGCCCTCGGCGAGGGCGAGAAGGTCCTGCGCTACCGGGCCGGCGACGAACGGGGCGAGGCGATGTTCGTCGCCAACGAGATCGAGGAGCTCTGCCACGCCCGACGCATCCGCCGCGGCGAGATCGCCGTGTTTTACCGCACGAACGCGCAGAGCCGGGCGATCGAGCAGGCGCTGGCCGACCGGGGGGTGCCGTACCAGGTGATCGGGGGCGCCCGCTTCTACGACCGCCGGGAGGTGCGGGACGCCGTCTCCTACCTGCGCCTCGTCGCGAACCCCGCCGACGAGGTGTCACTGCGCCGGGTCCTCAACTCGCCGAAGCGGGGCATCGGCGCGACGACGGTGGGGAAACTCGGCGCCTTGGCGGCGCGCTCGGGCGTGTCGTTCGCCGAGGTGTTCGCCGACCCGAAGGCCGCCGGGGTCACGGGCCGGGCTGTGCGCGCGATCGAAGGCTTCCGCGGGCTCGTCGCCTCCTTCGGCGATCTCGTCGACGCGCGCCCCGGTGAGATCCTCGCCGAGGTCCTCCGCCGGAGCGGCTACCGGGACGCGCTCGAGGCGGAGGTCGCGGTGGGAGGTTTCGGCGCGCTCGAGGCCGAGGGCCGGCTCGAGAACCTCGCCGAGCTCATCTCGGTCGGCGCGACCCACGAGAATCTCGAGTCCTTCCTCCAGTCGATGGCGCTCGTCGCGGCGACCGACGACCTCGACGACTCCGGCGGCCGGGTGTGCCTGATGACGCTCCACGCCGCGAAGGGACTCGAGTTCGATGTCGTGTTCCTGACGGGCATGGAGGAGGGTGTCTTCCCCCACGACCGGGCAATGGCGGATCCCGACGACTTAGAGGAGGAACGCCGGCTCTGCTACGTCGGGATCACGCGGGCCCGTCGCCGCCTCTACCTCACCCACACCTGGGAGCGCACGTTGTTCGGGCAGAGCCGGGAGAGTCTGCAGAGCCGTTTCATGAAGGAGATCCCCGAGCACCTGATCGTCGACTTGGACGAGGGGCCGGCCACCCCGTGGGCGGCCGGCCGGAGAAGCGATCCCGAGTTCGACGCGCCGCCGTCGTTCGGACGTTCCAGCTCGCGCACCCGGCGTCCGCCGGGTGCGCCGGTGGCGACGACCGGAGCCGAGCAGCTCGCCCTCGCCCCGGGCGAGCGCATCGTGCACGCCCGCTGGGGCGAGGGCGTCATCGTCGAGGTGCGCGGCGAGGGTTTGAAGGCCGAGGCGGTGATCGCTTTCGACCGCCACGGCGAGAAGCGGTTCCTGCTCTCCGTCACGCCGCTGAAGCGGGCCTGACGGCCGTTCCGGTCTGCCCAGCAGATCGCTGGGCTGCTTGACTGATCAGGTGCCGACCTATCGGGAGCTTCCAGTCGGGGCACGACGCCGCTTCGCTCTGAAGATCGGAGGGTGCTGGGCGACGGCCGCTCTGTGCGTCCTGGTTTTCTTCTTCCGAAACGACGCCGCGCCGCGGACGGGCTTCATAATTGCCGTTCTCTTGGGGTGGGGTGTCACGGCCTATGCGACTCGGCATGTAAAGGACGACTTCTCCCACATGCGGCTTCGGAAATCAAAGTAGGGGACTTACATCCTTGACGCACCCGCGATGGGCGCACCATGCTCAAACGTCTACGTCTCGAGCGCGCGATTGCTTATCTTCTATACGCTCTGGCCATGAGTGACGAATTGGACCGGAGAGCAGACCAGGCCGAGGCGGAGGCCAAGCGCCGTGGGGAGGCCGAAGCCTCGGCAAAAGACGATATGTACAGGACGGCGGCCAGAATCCAGCAGGAAGTTCGGGCAGCTCTACCCAGTGATTTTGTACTTAGATACCGGGTCGAGCGTCTCGGCCAACCTTCACGCGGAGCGGATGCCGACGTGAGTTCACTTAGCGAGCACCTGAACACATTGGGGGCCGATCAGTGGGAACTGGTGACAACGCTGCGGCGGGGTGACGACACGTTGTTGATCTTCAAGAAGCTGAACCACGACAAGGAATAATTCGCTGGTGCGTCAGGTATGTAAGTCCCCAAGGTGGGCCACTACCCGGTTCGTCGACCGCGACCCCGCTCAATAGGATCGCCCCGGTGCCGGTTGAGTGACGGCGCCCGCGGTGTTGCCGGATCGGCCCGTCGCCGGGTCACCGCAGGCCGCGTCGAGGAGGCAGGTTCTTGGATCTCTACGAGTACCAGGGGAAGCGGTACTTCGCCCGCTTCGGCATCCCCGTCGGGCAGGGGGCGGTGGCCGACACCGTCGACGAGGCGGTCGCCGCCGCCGAGACCCTCGGCTACCCGGCGACCATCAAGGCGCAGGTGAAGGTCGGCGGGCGCGGCAAGGCCGGCGGCGTGAAGGTCGTGGCCGACCGGTCGGCGGCCGAGCAAGCCGCGCGCTTGATCCTCGGTCTCGTGATCAAGGGCCACACGGTGAGGCGACTCTGGGTCGAGACGGCGACGCAGATCGCCCGGGAGTACTACGCGAGCTTCACGCTCGACCGCGCCGCGAGACTCCACCTCGCCATCGTCTCGGCGAAGGGGGGCATTGACATCGAACAGGTCGCCGCGGAGGACCCCGCGGCGATCGAACGGCTGGAGGTCAATCCGCTCGACGGGCTCGCTCCCGACGACGCGCGCGCCCTCGTCGAGCGCGCGGGGATCGACCCCGGGGCGCGGGCGGGAGTCGTCGACGTGGTCCTGCGGCTCTACCGCTGCTACCTGGAGGGCGACGCCGATCTCGTCGAGATCAACCCGCTCGTCCTCACCACCTCGGGTGAGGTCCGTGCCCTCGACGCCAAGGTCACCCTCGACGACGAGGCGGCCTTCCGTCATCCGGAGTGGTCGGAGTTCGCCGACGCCGAGCCCGACGACCCTCGGGAACGGTCGGCGCGGGCGAAGGGGCTGAGCTACGTGGGCCTCGACGGTTCGGTCGGCATCATCGCCAACGGGGCGGGTCTGGCGATGAGCACGCTCGACGTCGTGAACCAGGTCGGCGGCGCGGCCGCGAACTTCCTCGACATCGGGGGCGAGGCGAACGCCGACGTCATGACCGGCGCGCTCGAGGTGATCAACTCCGACGAGCGCGTCCGCGCCATCCTCGTCAACGTCTTCGGTGGCATCGTGCACTGCGACGACGTGGCCCGCGGCGTGCTCGGCGCGATGGAACGGGTCGAGCTCGCCTCGCCCATCGTCGTCCGCCTCGACGGCACGCACGCCGCCCAGGCCCACGAGATCCTGCGGCCCCACCTTTCGGACCGGCTCGTCGTCGCGCCGACGATGCTCGCCGCCGCCCGGCGCGCCGTCGAGTTCGCCGCGGTGTAGGGCGATGAGCATCTTCGTCGACGAGACGACGCTCGTCGCCGTGCAGGGGCTGACCGGGACCCAGGGGCGCTTCCACGGCCTGCGGAACCGCGCCTACGGGACGAAGGTCGTCGCCGGGGTGACGCCGGGCAAGGGCGGCGAGTCGCTCGAGGGGATCCCGGTCTTCGATTCCGTCGCCGAGGCGGTCGAGGCGACGGGTGCGAACGCGAGCTTCGTCGTCGTCCCGCCGCGCGCCGCGCCCGGGGCGATCCTCGAGGCCGCCGCCGCCGGCATCGGGCTCGTCGTCTGCATCACCGAGCACATCCCGGCCAAGGACGAGGCGCTCGTCTTCAACCAGCTGCGCCGGGAGTTCCCGGGCACGAGGCTCATCGGTCCGAACTGCCCGGGGGTGATCTCGCCGGGCAAGTGCAACATCGGTATCACCGCGGGGGAGATCGCTCTGCCGGGCGGCCCGGTCGGCATCGTCTCGCGGTCGGGCACGCTCACCTACCAGGCGCTGCACGAGCTGTCCCAGCAGGGTGTCGGCCAGACGACCTGTGTCGGCATCGGGGGCGACCGGGTGCCGGGGACGTCGTTCACCGACGTCCTCGCGGCGTTCGAGGACGACCCCGAGACGGCGGCCGTGATGCTGATCGGCGAGATCGGCGGTTCCGAGGAGGAGCGTGCCGCGGCGTTCATCGCCGAGTCGATGACGAAACCGGTCGTGGCGTACATCGCCGGCGTCACTGCGCCCGAGGGCCGGACGATGGGCCACGCCGGGGCGATCGTCTCGGGTAGTTCGGGCACCGCCAAGGCCAAGATCGCCGCACTCGAGGCGTGCGGGGCGCGCGTCGCGCGCAATCCGTCGGAAGCGGGGGAGATGATGGTGGAGATCGTCCGTGCCCTCGGCTGAGGCGTCAATCGGCGACGGCCGCGAACCGCCCGATACCAGACGGCTCGCGGTGCTCGCCTCGGGTACCGGGACGATCCTCGAGGCGCTGATCGGCGCCGACCTCCCGATTGTCGTGGTGGGGGTCGACCGGCCGTGCCGCGCGGCGGAGATCGCCGAGGCGGCCGGGCTTCTCGTCGAATCGGTCGTGCGGCGGGACTTCTCGGCGGCCTTCGACCGGGACGCCTATACCGGCGAGCTCATCGGGGCGCTTCGTCGCCATCGCGTCGGAACCGTCGCGATGGCGGGGTTCGCGACCGTGCTCGGTCCCGCCTTCTTTCCCGCCTTCGGCGGGCGCGTCCTCAACACCCACCCGTCGCTCCTTCCCGCCTACAAGGGCTGGCACGCGGTGGAGCTCGCGCTCTCGGCGGGAGATGCGGTGACCGGGTGTACCGTGCATCTCGCGACGCGCGAAGTCGACGCGGGACCGATCCTTTCCCAGGAAAAGGTGCCGATCTTCTCCGGCGACACGGAGGAAACGTTGCACGAACGCATCAAGCAGGTCGAGCGACGGCTGTATCCCGCAACCATCCGTGCCTTCCTCGAAACTGCGGGATCCGCTGCGGGTCCCGGGATCGCCGGATGAGGCGGCTATGAGGGCGCTGCTCTCCGTCTATGACAAGCGCGGGCTCGCCGAGTTCGCCGCGGGGCTCGCCGCGCTCGGTTGGGAGCTCGTGGCGAGCGGCGGCACGGCGGCCGAGCTCACCCGGGCGGGGGTCGCGCACCGCGACGTCTCCGAGGTGACGGGGGCGCCCGAGATGCTCGACGGCAGGGTGAAGACGCTGCACCCGGCGATCCACGGCGGGATCCTCGCCGACCGGTCGAAGCCCACCCACCTTGCCGACCTCGAGGCGCGCGGCATCGAGCCGATCGACCTCGTCGCGTGCAACCTCTACCCGTTCTCAGCGTCGCCGTCGATCGAGATGATCGACGTCGGCGGACCGACGATGGTCCGGGCCGCGGCGAAGAACCACGCCCACGTCACCGTCGTCGTCGACCCGGCCGACTACAACGCGGTGCTCGCCGAGATCCGCGCCGGCGGCTCCGTCACCGCGGCGACGCGCCGGCGCCTCGCCGAAGCGGCCTTCGCCCACACCGCCGCCTACGACGCCGAGATCGCGGCGTGGCTCGCGACCCGCGACGCGCCCGGCGACGCGATGCCGTCATCGATCGGCATCGTGCTCACCCGGGCGGGCGAGCTCCGCTACGGCGAGAACCCGCACCAGAAGGCCGCCCGCTACCACCGGGCCGGCGCCCGCGACGACTGGTGGGCCGGTGTCGCCCAGCACGGTGGCAGGGAGCTCTCGTTCATCAACCTCATCGATGCCGAGGCCGCCTGGATGCTCTGCCACGAGGTGCTCGGCGTGGGGGGAGCCGGCGTCGCCGCCGTGATCGTGAAGCACGCCAACCCCTGCGGTGTTGCCGTCGGGACGGATCTTGCGACCGCATACCAGCGGGCCTTCGAATCGGACCCGGAGTCCGCCTTCGGCGGCATCATCGCCCTTTCGGGTGAGGTCGACGCCGCGCTCGCCGAGAGGATCGTCGCCAACCCGCTCGCCGACGTCCTCGTCGCCTACGGATTCGAACCCGAGGCGCTCGAGGTCCTGACCTCGCGGCGCAAGAACATGCGAGTCCTCGCGGCACCGGTGCCGGTTGTCGGCCCGATCTCTTTCCGGCAGTTCTCCGGGGGCTTCCTCGTCCAGGAATCCGATGTCGTGGGCGCCGACCGCGTCGGCTGGCGCGTCGTCACCGAACGACAGCCGTCGACCGACGAGTGGCCAGACGTCGAGCTCGCCTGGCGGGTGTGCGCCCGGTCGACGTCGAACGCGATCGTCCTCGCCCATGACGGCCAGGTCGTCGGGGTCGGGTGCGGCCAGCAGAACCGGCGGGACGCGGCGCGCCTCGCCGGGGAGAAGGCCGCCGGGCGCGCCGTGGGCGGTGCCGGCGCGAGCGACGCCTTCTTCCCGTTCCGCGACGGGCTCGACGCCGTCTGTGACGCCGGCATCTCCGTCGTCGTCCAACCCGGAGGGTCGGTGCGCGATCCCGAGGTGATCGCGGCGGCGAACGAGCGGGGGGTCGCGATGGTGTTCACCGGGGAGAGGCACTTCCGCCACTGACACCGCACCTCGCCCGCTGGCGATGCGGGAGGCGACGTAACGCGTCGGGGGGATCCCGTGCCCGAGCTCAGTGTTGGACGAGCTGCACGCCCACGATCGCAAAGAACGCGATCGCACCGGCGTAGAAAGCGCGTTCAATCAGACCGAAGTATCCGCGCAACGATTCGGTTCGTCTCGACGCGCCCAGGACGATGATCGCGACGGCCATCCCGTATCCCAAGCCGGTCACCGCGCCACTCACTCGGCGCCAAACCTCGGCGCGGTCGAGGATCTCACCGAGGCGGATCGCCGCGATCGCCGTCGTCGCGAATGCCGCGATCGCGAGGAGCCCGTGCCGCCGGCCGGTCTCCGTAGGTTCCGAGTCCGGAGGGTCCATCGGGAACCAACTGATCGCAAGCCGAGCGGCACCGCAGACCACGAGCAGAGCCACGATGAACGTGCCCCCAGCTGAGCCGACCTCGCGGATCCCTATCGCCGCGGCGATAGCGGCAACGCCCATGCTCATCGTCTGGAGGCGATAGCCCGCGCGAAGACGAGTGATGCCATATTGACTGACGGCGTTGCGCAAAGGAGAAAGTCCGGTAGGCAGGAGATGGAGCGCAATCAAGGTGACGAAGCTCGACGCAATTCCAGCGAGCGTGACGATCCCAGTGATCGTCTCGGCGTCGGTCTTGGACAAGGATCGGGATCGTATAGCGCCCGGACACGACAGGCGAGACGTGTCACCGGGGCCCGCGCCCTCATGTGCGGCGAAGCACCACCCAGGTGAACCACTGCCCAACGCCCCAGGGGGTGGTGTGCTCCTCGCGCTCGGCGTGCTCGAGGACGAACGCCGGACTGAAAAGGCGCGACAACTCATCGGCGTCGTAGCGGGCGGTCGGCAGTCCGGAGCACGCGATCGGCCCGTCGGCGGCAAAGGTCGCGAGCACAACGACTCCGCCAGGGGCGACCGCCGTTCCAGCCAAGGCGACGTATCCGTCGCGATCGGGTCCGTCGACGAGGAAGTGGAAAACGGCTCGGTCGTGCCAGGCGTCGAAGGTGCGCGACGGCCGCCAAGAACGAACATCGCCCGCAACGATGCGAACCGCTCCGGCGCGGCTGCCGAGGCGGTCGCGAACCTTGCTCAGCGCCTGTTCGGAAACGTCGAGGATGGTGACGTCGATCCACCCTTTGTCGAGGAGAGAGTCAACGAGCGTCGAAGTGCCCGCACCGATGTCGACGACCGAACCGGTCGGTGAGGTCCATCTCGCGAGGAGGCGCAAAGAGACGACCGGATCCGCCTGGAACCAGCTGACCTCGTCTGTCGCCTTTGCTGCATAGACAGCGTCCCAGTGCCGGGCGGGGACTGCCACGCGTTCGACGTTAACCCGCAGGGCGGCTGACCTCGGTGAAGGCCGCCGGTTGGCGCGCCCGGGTCGGAGGTCGCGGCGCGAGAGATCATCAGCTTGCCCACGCGACCGGACACCGGGCAGCGCGTATCGTGGGCCACGTTCGACGGTGACGATGCGATGAGGGAAGACATGGCACGGGAACACAGGAGCACGGACGGACGGTGGTCGCGGTGACCGCCAAGGTCCTCGACGGCGAAGCACTCGCCGGCCAGATGCGGGCTGAGGTCACCGAGGAGGTTGCGCGGCTTCGCGACCAGGGTGTCCAGCCCGGGCTCGGCACGATCCTCGTCGGCGACGACCCGGCGAGTGCCCGGTACGTGGAGTTGAAGCACGAGGACTGCGCCAAGGTCGGCATCGAGTCGGTTCACGAGCACCTCGCGGCGGGTACGACGGCGGAGGAGCTGTTCGCCGCCGTCCGACGGTTCAACGCCAACCCCGCGGTTGACGCCTTCCTCGTCCAGGTCCCGCTGCCGGGCGGCCTCGACGAGTTCGCGACCCTGCTCGCGGTCGACCCCGACAAGGACGTCGACGGCCTCCATCCGGTGAACCTCGGCCGCCTCGTCATGGGCGTCGAGGGACCGCTGCCCTGCACGCCGGCCGGGATCGTCGAGCTCCTCAGTCACAACGACGTTCCCGTTGAGGGTCGCCACGTCGTGGTCATCGGTCGCGGGCTGACAATCGGCCGTCCCCTCGCGCTGCTCCTCGCCCTGAAACGGCCCGGTTGCAACGCCGCGGTGACCGTCGTCCACACGGGGGTCGCCGATCTCGCCGACTATGTCCGACGGGCGGACGTCGTCATCGCCGCTGCCGGCCGCGCCGGCATCGTCACCGCGGACATGGTGAAGCCTGGTGCCGCGGTCGTGGGCGCCGGGACGTCATGGGAGGGACGTCGGCTGCTCTCCGACGTCGACGAGGGCGTTGCCGAGGTCGCCGGATGGATGACCCCGCGGCTCGGCGGGGTCGGACCGATGACCCGGGCGATGCTCCTCAAGAACGCGGTACGCGCCGCCCGCCGCCGGCTCGCCACGGTCGCGTAGCCGCCGGGGGCACCCGGGGCGCTCCGCGCTCCGCGCCGTCTTGGCCTGACATGACCCGGTCGATGCGCCGATAGCCGGGGTGGAGAGACGCCAGGCGGTAGCTTGCCATCATGTGTTTCTCGCCCCAGGCCGATCTCATCGGCGGGGCCGTCATCTGCGGCGTCGGTGTCGACGCAATCCGGCACGTCGACCGCCGCGGAAGCCATCTCGCGCTCGCGACCCTGCCGGTCGTGTTCGGCGCCCACCAGATGGTCGAGGCAGTCGTCTGGTTCAGCCTGCAGGGCCACGTGTCGCACGGATTGGGGCGCAGCGCGCTCTGGGTCTACCTCGTCGTCGCGTTCGTCGTCCTGCCCATCTTCGTGCCGCTCGCCGTCGCGGCGATCGAACCGTCCCGATGGCGACGACGACTCGCCACCTCGCTGGCGATCGTTGGGACGGTCGTCGGCGGTGTGCTTCTTGCCGCGATGGCCCGCGGTCCGATGACGGTGGCGATGCGCCCCTACCACCTCGCCTATAGCATCCGGCTCGGCGACGGCGGGGTCTTCGTCGGGCTCTACGTGCTCGCGACATGTGGTGCCGCCCTTCTGTCGAGCGACCGGCGGATCGTCATCTTCGGCCTGGCGAACCTCGTCGCGGTCGCCGTCATCGCCCAGCTGACGATCGACGGGTTCGCCTCGGTGTGGTGCGCCTGGGCTGCGGTGATCTCGGCGGCGATCGCCCTGCAGATGCGTTACGGGCGGACCAGGCGCCGGGTCGCCCTCGCCCCGGCCGAGTCCACCGCGGCCTGACCGTCCGCGCGCTACCCGCTCGGCTCGGCGAGAGGGCCGCGTCGGCCGGTTTGCGCGTGGCGGTGCCGCGACTGAGAAACTTGCGGTGATGGCCCGGATCGACGAGCTCCTCCGGTCGACGAGATCGCTCTCCATCGAGCTGTGGCCGCCGAAGACCCCCGAGGCGACGGCGCACCTGCAGGAGGCGTTGCCCAGGCTTTACGAGCTGCACCCGACCTTCGCCTCGATCACCTACGGCGCGGGCGGCTCGACGCGGGAAAGGACCCACGAACTCGTCGTCCAAATCCATCGGCAGGGGCGCACCGAGTCGATGGCCCACCTCGCCTGCTTCGCCCACCTCCGCGGCGAGCTCGTCGAGATCCTCGAGCGCTACGCGCGGGCCGGCGTGGAGAACGTGCTCGCCCTGCGGGGCGATCCGCCCCGTGAGGCGCCGGGGTCGTTCGCCGCGGGAGAGCTCGCCCACGCGGTCGACCTCGTCGAGCTCGTCAAGTCCGTCGCGCCGTTCTGCGTCGCCGTCGCCGCCCATCCGGAGGGCCACCCGACGGCGCCGGACCTTGCGACCGACCGGCGTCATCTCGCGGCGAAGCTCGGTGTGGCCGACTTCGCCATCACGCAGTTCTTCTTCCGGGTGAGCGACTACCTGCGGCTCGTCGACGACCTCGCCCGTCTGGGGGTCACGAAGCCCGTCATCCCGGGGATCATGCCGATCCTCAACCTCAAATCGGTCGCCCGGATGGCCGAGCTGTCCGGCGCTGCCATCCCGGACGAGGTCACCGCCCGGGTGGAGCGCGTGGCCGAGGACCCGGACGCGGTGTGCGCCGTCGGCATCGAGATCGCCACCGAGCTGTGCCGCGACCTCCTCGCCGAGGGCGCCCCGGGACTGCACTTTTACACGATGAACCAGGTGAGCGCGACGGTCGCCATCTGCGACAACCTCGGGCTCGCGTCGGCGTGGTCATAAGGTCGCCCGGGCGCCCTTCCCCGGGATGTCGGGCGAAACGGCGCAGGTAGGCTCCGGCCATGCCCGACAAGATCACGAAGTCCCCGGACGGCCTGCTCAGAGTCCCCGACGAGCCGATCATCCCGTACATCGAAGGCGATGGCACGGGCGTCGACATCTGGCCCGCCGCCCAGCTCGTCCTCGACGCCGCGGCCCGCAAGCACGGCAAGAAGGTGGCGTGGAGGGAGGTCCTCGCCGGGGAGAAGGCCTACAAGCAGACGGGGAGCTGGCTGCCCGAGGAGACGGTCGCCGCGTTCCGGGACCACCTCATCGGGATCAAGGGACCGCTCACGACCCCGGTCGGCGGGGGCATCCGCTCGCTCAATGTCGCGTTGCGCCAGATCCTCGACCTCTACGTCTGCCTCCGGCCGGTGCGCTGGTTCCGGGGCGTGCCCTCGCCGGTGTGCCATCCCGAGCGAGTCGACATGGTGATCTTCCGGGAGAACACCGAGGACGTCTACGCCGGTCTCGAGGTCGAGCGGGGCTCGGCCGAGGCGGGGCGGCTGATTGCGTGGCTCCGTGACGAGTTCGGCTGGGAGATCCGCGCCGATTCTGGGATCGGGATCAAGCCGATCTCGAAGACGGGCTCGCAGCGTCTCGTGCGTGCCGCGCTCGAGTACGCCGTGGCACGCCATCGCAAGAGCGTAACGCTCGTCCACAAGGGGAACATCCAGAAGTTCACGGAAGGCGCCTTTCGGGCCTGGGGCTACGAGCTCGTCGCCGAGGAGTTCAGCGACGTCGCCGTCTCGTGGGAGGACTGCCACGGCGATCCCGGGGAGAAGATCCTCGTCAAGGACTCGATCGCCGACATCACCTTGCAGCAGGTGCTCACCCGCCCCGAAGAGTTCGACGTCATCGCGACGACGAACCTCAACGGCGACTACCTGTCGGACGCGCTCGCCGCCCAGGTCGGCGGCATCGGGATCGCCCCTGGCGGCAACATCAACTACGTCACGGGCCACGGCGTCTTTGAAGCCACGCACGGCACCGCGCCGAAGTACGCCGGACAGGACAAGGTGAACCCGGGATCGCTCCTGCTCTCCGGGGTGATGATGTTCGAGCACATTGGCTGGGACAAGGCCGCCGCCGACATCGTGCGCGCCCTCGAGGCGACGATCGCCGACGGGATCGTGACCTACGACTTCGCCCGGCAGATGGAGGGGGCCCACGAAGTCCGCACGAGCGAGTTCGCTGAGGCGATCGTCGAGCGCCTGTAGGGCCGCGCCGCCGAGGCGACCCGCGTGCCCGGCAGGTCGTGGGCTGTGGCCGTTAGCCTCGAATCGATGACAGATTTCCGGGATCCTCCGACGAGGCGCCCGGTGACCGTCACGGTCACCGGAGCCGCCGGCAACATCGGCTACGCGTTGCTCCCCCGGTTGGCGTCGGGCGAACTGTTCGGGCCGGACCAGCCGATCGTGCTCCGTCTGCTCGAGATCGAGCCGGCGATGACGAATCTCGAGGGGATCGTCATGGAGCTCGACGACTGCGGTTTCGGTCTGCTCGCCGACGTCGTCACGACCGCGGATCTCGGTGTCGCCTTCGAGGGGACCTCGTACGCCTTCCTCGTCGGGTCGATCCCCCGCAAGGCCGGCATGGAGCGCCGGGACCTGCTCGGCGTGAACGGCGGCATCTTCAAGCCCCAGGCCCGGGCGATCGCCAGCCACGCCGCCCCGGACGCGCGCATCCTCGTCGTCGGCAACCCGTGCAACACGAACTGCCTGATCGCCCGCACGAACGCCCCCGAGGTGCCGGCGGAACGGTGGTTCGCGATGACGCGTCTCGACGAGAACCGGGCGAGGACCCAGCTCGCGCGCAAGGCCGGCCGCACCCCCGGGACCGTGACGAGGCTCGCCTCGTGGGGGAACCACTCGACGACGCAGTTCCCCGACTACGAGAACGCCCTCATCGACGGGGAGTCGGCCCAGAAGGTCATCGACGACGAGGAGTGGCTGCAGGGCCCGTTCCTCGAGATGATCCAGGGCCGCGGCGCGAAGGTGATCGCGGCCCGCGGCGGCTCGGCGGCGGCGTCGGCCGCCAACGCCGCTATCGGCTCGTTCCGGAGCATCATCAACCCGACGCCGGAGGGCGACTGGACCTCGTTGGGCGTCGTCTCCCGCGGCGAGTACGGCATCCCCGAGGGTCTGCAGTTCGGGTTCCCGGTGCGCTCGGACGGCTCGATGTGGCACGTCGTCGAGGGACTCGAGCACTCCGCCTTCGCGGCCGGCTGCATCGCCGCCACGGCCGCGGAGCTCGTCAGCGAGCGGGAAGAAGCGGCCGCGCTCCTCGGCTAGGGCGTCTCGAGGGGCCGCCAGTGCGCCAGTTCGCTCAGGCCGCCGAGATAAGGACCGACGATGCTTCGCCACTCGGCGAAGGCGGGGGATTTCCGGAACCCCTCCTCGTGGGCCGCGACCGACTCCCATTCGATGACGAACGTGAAGCGCCGCGGCTCCTCGATGCAGCGGTAGATATGGACTGCCCGACAGCCCGCCGAGGCGGCGACGAACGGCTCCGCCTCGAAAAACGCCGCCTGGAACGCGGCCTCCTTGCCGGGCTCGACGGTGATCTCTGCCTTCTCGATGATCATGGCCCTCCTTGACGCCGTTCAGATGGTCGTCTCGGCTTCGAGGGCGCCTAGCGCTCGGCCGAGCGTCTCGAGGTGCCGCTGTCCGGCGAGGAGCGTGTTCGCGTCGCCGCGCAGCGTGATCTGGCCCGCGGCGAGGAGCTCGGAGACGGGTGTGCCCCCGGCGATCGCCCGGGCGGCCGGCCAGTCCTCGACGAGCGTGACCGCGGCCTGGGCGGTCGACCCCACGACGAGCTCGGCTGTCGTGCCGGAAACGAGGATCGAGTAGCTCACCGTCCCGTCAGGTGTGCCGGTGACGACCTGGCCGAGGGCGAGCGGCGGCACGCCCGCCTCCGGTTGCACGGTGGCGAGCTCCTCGGCGAAGCGCGCGAACCACTCGGGCGAAAGGAAACGGAGCACGCGCCAGTCAAGTCTCGGCGCGCGAGGGTCTTGGCTCGAGGGAGATGACCTCGCCGGACCTTCCGGCGGGCGAGGCCGCGGCCGACACCGCCGCCGGCGTTGGCCGGGGCCGGCCAAGGATCCGGCGGCCGAGCCACGCGACGGGGTCGTAGTGCGCGTCGACGGCGCGCTCTTTCAGCGGGATGATCGCGTTGTCCGTGATGCGGATGCCCTCCGGGCAGACCTCCGTGCAGCATTTCGTGATGTTGCAAAGCCCGATCCCGAGCACGCGCCGGATGAGCTCGCGCCGGTCGAGGGTGTCGAGGGGATGCATCTCGAGCGCGGCGAGGCGGACGAAGAACCTGGGGCCCGCGTAGCGGGGCTTGTTCTCCTCGTGGTCGCGAATGACGTGGCAGACGTTCTGGCAGAGGAAGCACTCGATGCACTTGTGGAACTCCTGAGCCCGGTCGACGTCGAACTGCGACATCCGGTAGACGCCGTCGGGAGGGCGCGGCGCGGGGGTAAACGGCGGGATCCGGCGCGCCACGGCGAAGTTGAACGAGACGTCGGTCACGAGGTCGCGCATGACGGGGAAGGCGCGCATCGGTGAAATCGTGATCCGCTCGGTCGTGTCGAGCGTGCTCATTCGCGTCATACACATGAGGCGGGGCTTGCCGTTCACCTCCGCCGAGCACGAGCCGCACTTTCCCGCCTTGCAGTTCCAGCGCACCGCGAGATCCGGCGCGAGCTCGGCCTGGACGCGGTGGACGACGTCGAGGACGACCTCGCCCTCGTTCGCCGGAACGGTGTAGTCACGGAACTCCCCGCCTTGCGCGTCACCCCGCCAGATGGCGAGCGTGACCGTCGGCTGGGGAACGGCTGATCCCTCTGGGGAGGGGACGGTCTCGTCGGGGGCCATCAGTGCCCATCCTCCAGCAGCCGGGCGAGCTCGGCGGGCATGGGCGCGACCGGGCGTTCGGCGACCGTGACGTCGCCGCCGGCGAGTTGCACCACCATGTTCACCTTCCCGAAGTGCTCGGGGTCGGGGTCGGGGTAGTCGTCGCGGGTGTGGCCGCCGCGGCTCTCGCGGCGCGCGATCGCCGAGAGGGTCGTTGCGCGCGCGACGGTGAGCATCGCCTCGAGGTCGAGCGCGAGGTGCCAGGCCGGGTTGAACTGCCGGTGCCCCTCGACCGCGACGCGCCGCGCGCGGCCGTCAAGCTTGTCGAGGATCTCGACCGCCCGTTCGAGCTCAGACGCGGTGCGGATGATGCCGACGAGCGATTGCATCGCCTCCTGCAGCTCGCGGTGGACGGCGTACGGGTTCTCGCCGCCTGCGTGGTCGAAGTACCCGAGCGCCTCGGCGGCGAGGCGCCCGATCTCGGTGGGATCCGGCTCGGGCGCCCGGGCGAGGGCGCGGGCGTACTCGGCGGCGGCCATCCCGGCCCGCCGCCCGAACACGAGGAGGTCCGACAGCGAGTTGCCGCCGAGCCGGTTGGCGCCGTGCATGCCCCCGGCGACCTCGCCGGCGGCGTAGAGGCCGGTAAGCGTCGAGGCCTCGGTGTCGGCGTCGACCCGCACACCGCCCATCATGTAATGACACGTCGGGCCGATCTCCATCATCTGGGTCGTGATGTCGACGTCGGCGAGCTCTTTGAACTGCTTGTACATCGAGGGCAGCCGCCGCCGGATGTACTCGGGCGAGCGGCGCGACGCGATGTCGAGGTACACACCGCCGTGCGGGGTGCCGCGGCCGGCCTTCACCTCGGCGTTGATCGCCCGGGCCACCTCGTCACGGGGGAGGAGATCCGGCGGGCGCCGGAACGACTTGTCGTCGTACCACTGGTCGGCCTCCTCGATCGTGTCGGCGGTCTCTTTGGCGTAGTACTCGGGGATGTAGCGGAACATGAAGCGTTCGCCGCTCTCGTTCTTGAGGATTCCCCCGTCGCCGCGCACCCCTTCGGTGACGAGGAGCCCGCGTGCCGAGGCCGGCCAGATCATCCCCGTGGGGTGGAACTGCACGCATTCCATGTCGATGAGCTCGGCGCCCGCCCAGAGCGCGAGGGCGTGGCCGTCACCGGTCGACTCCCAGGAGTTCGACGTGAACTTCCACACCTTGCCGATGCCGCCGGAGGCGAGGATCACCGCTTTCGCGGAAAAGACGATGAAGGTTCCCGACTCGCGCCAGATCCCGAGCGCGCCGCAGACGGCGCCGGATGCGCCGGCGAGCAGCCGGATGATCTTGCACTCCATGAAGACCTCGATGTCGGCCGCGACGGCGCGGTTCTGGAGCGTGCGGATCATCTCGAGCCCGGTGCGGTCGCCGACGTGGGCGAGCCGGGCGAAGCGGTGTCCGCCGAAGTCACGCTGCAGGATCCGCCCGTCTGGCGTGCGGTCGAAGAGCGCCCCCCAGCTCTCGAGCTCGAGGACGCGGTCGGGCGCTTCCTGGGCGTGGAGCTCGGCCATGTGCCAGTTGTTCAGCATCTTGCCGCCGCGCATCGTGTCGCGGAAGTGCACCTTCCAGCTGTCGTCGGGCCAGACGTTGCCGAGCGCCGCGGCGATGCCGCCCTCGGCCATCACGGTGTGCGCCTTGCCCAGCAACGACTTGCACACGATCGCCGTCGTCGCGCCGTTCGCTGCCGCCTCGATGCCGGCGCGCAGCCCGGCGCCGCCGGCGCCGATCACGAGCACGTCGACCGAGCGGGTCTCGTAATCCGTCATCAGATGATCCTCGGGTCGTGGATCGTGCCGGTCGCGACGAGCCAGATGTAGTAGTCGGTGAACGCGATCCAGAACAGCGACAGCCACGCGAACAGCTGGTGGTGGGGGTTCAGCCTTCCCGACACGTTCTGCCAGAACCAGCGTCGCAGCGGTGCCTTCGACAGCGCCCGCAGGCCCCCGCCGCACAGGTGGCGGCAGGCGTGGCATCCGAGCGTGTAGGCCCAGATGAGGACGGCGTTCACCGAGAGCACGAGCGTGCCGACTGCGACGCCCACGCCGTTCGGGAAGCGGAAGGCGGCGATCGCGTCCCAGGTGAGGATCGCCGAGAAGATGAAGGCGACGTAGAAGAAGTAGCGGTGGAAGTTCTGGAGAATGAGCGGGAATCGCCTCTCTCCCGTGTAGCGGCTGCGCAGTCCGCCCGGTCGCGTCGAACCGACGTCGGCGACGGCGCAGGCGGGGGGCGCCAGCCAGAACGACCGGTAGTAGGCCTTCCGGTAGTAGTAGCAGGTCGCCCGGAATCCAAGCGGGAAGATGAGGACGAGCAGGGCGGGGGAGACCTGCCACCAGGACCCCGTGATCGGCCCCCAGACGTAGCCGTGGCAGTTCGACGCAAGACACGGCGAGTAGAGCGGCGACAGGTAGTCACGCCCGACCCCCCCGGCGTAGTAGCCGCCGTTGCGGAGAGCTGCCCAGATCGAGTAGCCGGCGAAGGCGAGGAGTCCGGCGGCCGTCGCCGCCGGCTGCAACCACCAGCGGTCGCGGCGCAGCACGACGGACCGCGCCGGCCCGGCGCGGGTACCCCCGATCCGCACTGGTGTCGGCTCGGGCGCACCTCTCGCCTCCTCGACGAGTGTCACTCACGCTCCTCGCATCTCGACGTTCCGTTTGCCACCGCCGGGCGCACCGGCTCGGAGGCCGCGTCCACATTCGGCGACCGTGGCCGCGACCCGCTCATCCTTCCACTCCCGCCGTTGGCGGGCGAGGCACAACGGGTCGCTCCGCGTGGTTATCCACAGCCTGTGGCGAATAACAAATTCCCCCTTGCATCTCGCTGAGCTGGGCGTCATCATAATACGAACCGTGTAATTTCACGGCTGCGACTTACACTGAGTGGCAGACGCTAAGGGGGTGTCGGTGGACATCCAGGCGCTCATCAACCAAAGTCCACGGGCGTGGCAGGCGCGGGCGAACTGCATGGGAGTCGACCCGGAGCTGTTCTTCCCCGAACGGGGCTCGTCGACCCGGGAGGCGAAGGAGGTCTGTCGCGGTTGCGTTGTGCGCGTCGAGTGCCTCGAGTTCGCGATCGCGAACAGTGAGAAGTTCGGCATCTGGGGCGGGATGAGCGAACGCGAACGTCGTCGCGTGCGTCGGGCGCGCCTGTTGCAGCAGCGCGAGGTTGCCGCCTCCTAACCCGGAGACGTGATGCCGCGGTCGGCGAGCCTCGCCTCGATCGTCGAGTCCTCGCCGAGATCGAGCGTCGTCCAACGGCGCACCGGCGTCGCGCGCAGGACCTCGTCGGGGACGAGCCCGACGAGTTCCGCCCGCTCGATGCGCGCCGAGCGGGCGACCCGGTCGTAGACGTCGGCGGGGCCGACCTTCCAGGGCGCGACGAGGTTGCAGGAGACCTGGACGCCCGTGCCGACCGCGAAGCCGGCGCTACGTACCGCGGGACCGCGCAGCTCACCGGCGATTCGGCGCGCCAAGCCGAGGTCGCCCTCGGCGAGCCAGAGGTTGTAGGCGATGAGCACGGGACGCGCCCCGACGCAGGTCGCCCCGGCGGAGGGGTGCGGCGCGCCCCGACCGACATCGGGGGCGAGATCGACGAAGGCGTGGCGGCGGATCTGCGGCAGAGACCGTTCCGGGCCGTAGAGGTAGCAGGGGACGTCGAGCTCGCCCGCCGCCCAGCGCGCGAACCCGTCGCGCGCCCTGATCGCCTCTCCGAGATCGCCGTCGGGCCGCATGGCGTCTGGACCGAGCGGGACGAACGGCACGACGTCGACGACGCCGAGACGGGGGTGGACGCCGTCGTGGCGCGCGATGTCGAGACGGACGACCGCGGCGCGGGCGAGCTCCCGCGCGGCGGCTTCGGCCTCGGGTCCAGCGAGGGTGAACACCGACCGGTTGTGTGACGCGTCAGCGTGGAGATCGAGGAGCGCCGCGCCGGCCGCGCGGGCGAATTCGTCGAGCCGCTCGGTGTCGCGACCCTCGCTGATGTTGACGACGCACTCGAGCACGGCGGCGCTCGTCGCCGGGAGATCGCCCCGGTCAGTGGGACGGGTAGACGGTGAGGTGACGCCGGCTGCGGGCGAGGCGGCGACGTTCCCGTTCGGAGGTGCCGCCCCATACGCCGTGGTCGATGTGGTTCGCCATCGCGTACTCGAGGCAGGGCGACTTCACCGGGCAGTCCTGGCAGATCCGGCGCGCGATGTCGACGCCGACGCCGTCGCTCGGGAAGAAGGTCTCGGGCGGGAGCATCCGGCACTTGCCCTTCGCCATCCACTCCAGTTCCATCGGCGACCACCCCTTCGCCCGTTCGTCCCGGCGACCCGGCGGGTCATTCGGTCCCTTGGCGCCTTTTGCGGGCTTGTGAGCGACGCTACACCCGACATCACCGGTTTCAGGCGCTTCAGCGCCCAATTCATAGGGTCTTCACAGTTTCGGCCAACCGGTCGCCCGACCCCGGTGGACCCTCGAAGTCGAGGACCGGGCCGTCTGTAGACTCTGGCCGGACTGAACCGGAGGGATGCCGATGACCATGCCGTTGAGCGGGCAGAGCGAGGCGCCGGAGCCCCCGCGCGGACACGTCCGCATCGTCTACCTGGGTCCCGTGGCTCCCCACTGGGAGATCGAGTCGGAATTCGGCGAACGGCCCGTGATCGAGGCCTTCCGCGAGCGCGCCCTCGCCCGTCTCGTCCTGCTGCCCCCCCACGACCCGCAGTTCCGGCGCAACCGGGAACGCGTCGTGCGCGACGCGGAACGGGAGAACCTGCTGCTCGAGTGGGATCTCGGGATCCCGGAGGAGCCCGCGCCGGCCGGGTCCTGAGACGGGTGCGGCTCAGCCCGCGCCGTTCTCGCCCGGCAGGTTCACCCGCGCGATCCAGAGCCCCGGGGCGTCGACCTCGGCGGGGGTCGGGAGGTTCTCCTCAACCGTCCACAGCTTGGCGAGCTCGACGTCGCCACCCCGCTCGATGACGCCGCGCACGAACGCCTCGCCCCGGTCGAGGGCGTCCTGGTCGAGACGGAGCCCGAAGAGCGTCTCGGCGGCGCGCTCGTCGTCCGAACGCTCGACCCGCCGCCGTCGCAGCGCCTCGCGGACCGGTCGCCGGGCGCCGATCGCCCGGGCGGCGACGGCGTCGGTCACCCATTCGACGTAGCCGGCGAAGGCCGAGGTCAACGCGGCGAGCTCGGCGCGGACCCGTCGGAGTTCGGGCGTGTCGGCCGGCTCGGCGAGCGCCGCGGGATCGCCGAGGAGGCGTCCGAGGTCCCCGAGTTCGCCGGGGTCGCCGAGTGCCGCCTCGCCGAGACGCTGCTCGAGCGCGCCAAGGTCGGGTCGGAAGCTGCTCGCATGCGCGACGAGCAGGGACTGCAACCGGGCCCGGACGTGGGGGCGGGAGAGCACGGTGTGCGCCGCCAGGTCGTGCGCCGCGCACCACATGGTGACGTCGTCGAACTCGAGGCTCCAATCCGCGGCGAACGCCGAGACGTTCGAGGGGACGACGACGATCTCGTCGGACGGGACGCGCGGCAGCGGGAGCTCGTACTGGCCGAGCGTGCGGCGCGCGAGGTGACCGATGATGGAACCGACCTGGAGGGCGATCATCGCCGGGGCCATCGCCGCGGCCCATTTCTCCATCACGGCCGCGAGCCCGGTCCCGGCTTCCTCGTCGGGCTCCTCGCCCGCCGGCGACTCCGCCACGGGGGGACGGATCGCCGCGGCGTACTCCGAGATGAGCGGCCGCCAGGACTCGAGACTCCGCCGCGCCCACTCGGCGGGCCCGGCGGTGACGACCGAGACGGACCGGCCGCCCGGTGTCGTCGGCATCCCGCTGACATCGCCGACCTGGAGTTCGGCGATCCGGGTGATCTCCTCGAAGCGCATCCGTTGGCTCGGATCGACGTTCGGCTCCGGTTGGCCGTCCGAGGCGACGGCCAGGGCAAGCTGCACGGCGAGGTCCCACTGGAGGGGCGCGTCGGTGTGCATCATGCGAAGAAGATCGCCGAGGAACCCAGGGAGGAAGCCTCCCATGTCCGACGACGATCCCTCAGCCACGCGACGAATCTAGGCCGCGGGCGGACGGGGCCTTTCGCGGGTAGTGGGCTAGTTCAGCTGGACTGCTTCTTCAGCTCGCCTTTGCAGGTGTTGGTCGTGGCGGAGCCGACGCCACCAGATCCGAAAGGCGGCTCGTAGGTGGAGTCGTAGACGACAATCCCGTTGGCACCGTTGTCGCGGGTCGTACAGTTTCCAGTCGCAAGTCCACTTGGCGCTCCCGAGCCCCAGCGAACATAGAAGTTGTTGGTGCCGTGCGGCTCTCCCGGACATGGTCCTACATCGACCTGGTGGTCCACCATCGGCCAGCTGAGAGCGAGGTTGCCCAGAGAACCGCTTGCCAAGAACGCCCCCTTGGGGTCGAGCTTGTGTGTCGTGGTGATGTCGCAGTGGGACGGATGGATTTGCTCAATGAGATGCATCGAGCCATCGACGGTTACTTTGGTCGCCTTGAAGCTGACCACGTTGGTACCAGAGACGACGAGATCCAACTTGACATGACCTGTGATGTTCCGCTGGCCGTGTTCGGCAATCCCGCTCGATGAGTAGTTCCACACGAGGTGTTCAGTCACCGTCACAGTGCCGACGAAATGTCTGACCTTTCCCGAACTGGAAGCACCGACCGATGCCGTGAACGTCGTAGCCGCACGCGCGCTTGCTGCCATGGGCGTCATCAGAACCAGTGCGGGAAGCATTGCGAGCAGGGGCACCGTCCACCGCGGACGACGCTGACGACGAGGCGGGATCTTCGGCTTGAGCCGAGATTCATCTAACGGCATTCGCGGCACCTCCTGGCCTTACGACAGAACATTCGACTTGTCTATCGGTCTACTCCCCTGGGTGCCGCGAAGTGATGAGAAAGCTGAAAGGTGTCGCCGATTTCACGGGTCAGGTCACCAGCACAAACAGCTGACCCCGCCTTGGCCGAGCTTCGGGTCAGGCTCCGAGTGGCGCAGGCACGGGACCCAGGCCTCTGAGAAGTCTGAGCACAGCTTGATTTGATTTGCGATGCGAAGCGCGTGCATGCGCAGTCGTTCGAGTTTGTCGTTTTCTTGAAGCGACGGAAAGGGCCAACCAAGCAGCGCGCTCCGGAGAATGTCGATCGCACCCGGAATGCTTAGTAGGACGAACGTCCAAGCGAAAGCCCCCTTCGCAAGATTCGCCAACGTGGCGAGGCCAGCAGTCGGGAGAACTCCCGATAGCGAGATTGCGTCCCGACGATCTGGCGATGAGGGTATCCCCAATTATCCCCATGGATAGAGATTCGAGTGAGTGGTGGACGACGTGTGCGATGGCAAAACGGCGTTCGGCCCCGAAACTAGGCCACTGCCCTTTCGCGGTTCCCGCCCGGCGAGCGGGCTCCGCCGGGCGGCGCTAGGCGTTCGGCTGGCCACCCAGGACGACGAGATGGACCGACCTCACGGCGTCGTGGAGCACGCCGAGCCGGACGCGGGTGCCGGGTTGCAGCACGTAGAGGTGGGCCTGCAACTCGTCGAGCGAGGTCACCGGGGTGCCGTCGAGTGAGACGAGGAGGTCGCCGGGCCCAATGCCGGCCTCGGCGAGGGCGCTGTTCGTCGCGACGGTCTCGACGCGCACTCCCGCCGGACGGCCCTTGGCGGTCACGCCTTCGAGACCGAGCCAGCCGTGGGTCACCCTGCCGGTCGTCATGAGCTCGTCGGCGACAGCCGCCGCGAGCCACGAGGGCGCGACGACCGCGCCGGCCTTCGTGCAACCGGTGACGATCCCCTCGACGGCACCGGTCGACGCGAGGAGCGGGCTCCCGGGCGGTCCCGAGGCGGCAGAGAGGTCGGTCGTGAGGGCGCCGAGGAGCCGGTGTCCGCCGACCCGCGGCGTCGCATAGAGGCCACGCACCATGCCGAGGGAGAACGCCGTGCCGCCGGGCGTCGTCACGGCGAGGGCAAAGGCGCCCCGTGCCATCGGGTCCGCAGAGAGCGCCGCCGTCGCCAACCCCGTCGCGCCGTTGATGTGCACGATCGCCAGGCCGCTCTTCGTGTCGGCCCCGACGAGGTCACCGAGGTAGACGTCGCCGCTCGCCAGCGTGACGATCAGGGTTCCCGCGCCCGCGACGCCGTCGGCCGGGACGAGGATCATCCCGTCGGGGCGCACGACGAGGCCGAGGACGCGGGCGTGGGTCGCGCCGCGGATCGCCTCGACGGTGACCATCGCGGCACTGACCCGGGTGACGCTCGCGACGAGGTCGGCGCTGAGGTCGCGACTCGTCGCCATCGTGATCGCCGTCGTCGACTGGAGTGCTGCGGCGTTCGCCACCGCCGGATGACCGCTACCGGCCATCGAGTCCGCGAGGTGGGTGCCGAGGGCGACGACGCCCGTCGCCAGCAGCGCGCCGACGACGCCGGCGGTCAGTGCGCTCCGACGCGACGGGTGGCTGAGCAACCAACTGCGCCGGACCGCGACCGGGTCGAGCGGCAGCGACGGGTGCGACGCGCCGAGCTCGGAGGGGTGCCGCCACAGGCGGTCCTCGGGGGGCAGCAGTGGCGGGCGTGGTCCCTCGTCGGGGGGTTCGTCGAACTCGCCCGGGGTTGACGTCACGCAAGCGCAGGCTAATTGTCCCCCGGTCGAAAGGGACGTCAGCACGCCACGTCCGCACCTCCGCCGGCACTCGGCGGTCGCCACCCCTCCTACGATGTGGCGCAGTGGGAAACGGAGCACCTCGTTGAGCGCCGAGTTCGCGCTCGACTTCGGAACGGGCTCGACACGTATCGCCGACGCCAGCGGCGCGCTGCTCGTCGACGAGCCAACCGTCGCGGCCGTCGACAAGGACACGGGCCGCGTCGTCGCGTTCGGTTCCGAGGTGCTCGGTCTCGGCTCCCGCGCCGCCGGTCGGGTCGCCGTCCGGTATCCGGTGCGCAATGGCCAGCTCGTCGACCTGGAGCTCGTCGAGGGGGTCCTCGCCGAGGCCTTGCGGCGGGCCGGGGCCTCACGGCTGTCGCATCCGCGCGTCCTCGTGTGCACCCACATCGGCGCGACCCGCGTGCAGAACCGGGCGCTCGACCGCGCCGTGCGCAAGGCGGGGGCGAAAGACGTCCTTTTCATCGCCCATCCGACCGCCTGCGCGATCGGCGCCGGGATCGCGATCGACGAGCCGACTGGTTCGATGGTGGTCGACGTCGGCGCCGGCACGACTGACGCCGCCGTCTTCGCCCTGGGGGGGATCGTGGTCTCGTCGTCGTGCGCGCACGGCGGTGACGACCTGGACGACGCGGTGAGGAGCTACCTCGTGCGCCAGCGCGAGATCCTCGTCGATCGGGACACCGCGCGGTCGGCACGCCGCGCCCTCGGAACCGTGGCGTCCCGCCCGGAGGGCTCGGAGATGGAAGTCGTCGGCCGCGACGCCCGAACCGGGCGGCCGACGAGGGCGGTGGTGACGAACGTCGAGCTGAAGCCGGTGATCGGGCCACTCGTCGCCGTGATGCTCAGTGCCGCGGTGAAGGGCATCACCGAGGCTCCCCCGGAGCTCATAAACGACCTGATCGGCTCCGGGCTCCTGCTCGCGGGTGGCGGCGGCCTGCTCGACGGATTCGACAAGCGCCTCGCCAAGGTGACGGGAGTGCCCGTCCACGTCGCCGAGGCCGCCGGGCGGTGCGCGGTGCTCGGGGCGGCTCGCTGCCTCGAGCTGCCCGACGGGCTTTCCTACGCGGTCAGCGTGTCTCGGATCCGTTGATCCCGAGCACGGTCTCGGCCGCCTGCCGGACCTGCCAGTCCCGGTCGGACAGCCTTCCGCGCAGGGCGGCCTCGACGTCGTCCCCGGTGAACGCCGCCAGCGCGACGACGGCGCGGCGGCGGACGGCGGGGACGTCACCGAGCGCGGCGAGGACAGCCGCCCGGCCCGCGTCGTCGCCGATGGCGCCGAGCGCGGCAACGGCAGACTCCCGGCAGAGCGGATCGGAGTGGGATCCGGCGATCTCGGCGAGCCTCGCGCAGGCCCTGCTGTCGCCTGCCTCGCCGACGGCGAAAGCCGCGGCCTCGACGACGGTCGGATCCGCGTCGTCGAGCAGGGGAGTGAAGTCGGCGCCCGTGAGCCGGGTCGCGAGTTCGCACGTCGCCCGGCGCACGGTCGGATCGGGGTCGGAAAGAGCCCGACGCACGTCGTCGGGCCGAGAGAAGCCGGCGTTGACGAGCGCCATGATCGCCGCCGCGCGCACTTTTGGCGAAAGGTCGGCGAGCAGTCCCCGGACGGTCGCCTCGTCGCCGGCTGATCCGGCGAGCGCCGCCGCGAGCCGCTTGGACGTGACCGAGTCCTCGTCGTCGAACCGGGCGGTGCCCATCGCGTTGTCTTGATCGCCCCCTCGGGATGGCAGGCTACGGGACGTGGGGAGCGACGACGCCTGGGGTGCGCCCGGCGAGGAGGACTGGCTCAGCCCGCGTGGCCTCGCCGCCAGGTCAGCGGGACCAAGCGGACCGGGACTGGGTAGGCGCGGGCGGATCGCCCTGCGGATCG
>Ga0187875_10000128_pt1 | contig 68246 bp, 54 predicted proteins | sample June2016WEW_17_1_2_FD_132978 | JGI IMG/M metagenome (GOLD analysis project Ga0187875, IMG submission 132978) | Peatland microbial communities from SPRUCE experiment site at the Marcell Experimental Forest, Minnesota, USA - June2016WEW_17_10 | ecosystem: Environmental > Terrestrial > Soil >... | reverse complement strand
GTGAACCTTAGCCAGGCGGATTTGACGTCGCAATTCAGCCTACTGACGCTGATTCATGAGGAGCTGAACCGGGTTTACGATGCGGTCAATCAGATTCAGGATGTGCGTTCGCACGTGGCGGGGCTGAAACGGCGGTTGCCGGAGAACGCCAGTACGAAGACGATTGCGTCATCCGCCGATGAGCTGGAGAAAAAACTGGTTGTGGTGCGCGATCAACTGGTGAACCTGACCATCAGCGCCAACGAAGATTCACTGGCTTACCCGCCGCAGATTGATGGCAAGCTTGCTTTCCTCGCGATGGATGTTGGCAGTGCCGACTCGGCTCCCACCGAGGCCGAACAACGTGAGTTCGAGAAATTGAAGCGGCAGAGCGGAGAGTTGCTAGGTCGCTGGGACGACTTGCAGCGCCGCGATCTGGCCGCGTTTCAGAGATTAACGGCGGAGGGCAGCCTTTCCACAGTCGTGGTTCCCCCTGCGGGGCGAGCCGGCGAAGCGGAAAAGATGGACGCGCACTAGAGAGTTCCCGGACTGCCTTATTACTTCTGTGCCACCGGATGGCACTGTTGTGCCTTGTGCGGCGTGGCCTCCACTGCTATTTTGCCGATAGTGATGCTGATCCTCCCCCGCGGTGACGGTGATCCGATCGTTTTGGGAGTGCGATATGAGGCTCATGCATCTGTGCTATGTGGCAGTGGGATTCGCGGTGGCACGCTGGATATTTCGTCGGCAAGCCGTAGTTGACCCGGTCGTTCGTTTGCGCACTTCGGGCCTTTTGTAGAGGGTTTGGGCGCGCGTCCCGTTGCGCTTCACTTCGTCAGCGCGCGCCCACTGCCTTTCCCGGGTCCATGCTTCCTGCACATCCGGAAGGTCTAGCACTTCCGTTTGCGGCAGTTATCTCTCTTTCGTCGCGGACTCTAAATACAATCAAGATAGGACTGCGTGATGGTGAGTCGCAGCTTGGTGCGATTCGTCCTACCCTTTCGCACCAGTATGCACTCGACGCTCACTGAGTTTCCAGACTTCCTGATGCGCGGATTGACCTCAAATCGAATGAAGAAGGCCCTGCTGATCGTAGGAGTGTTTGCGTTGGCCTTGCCACAGCTGGTTCGCGCGCAAGAGGATGGGAACGATACTCCGTTGGGTGATGTGGCGCGCAATTATCGTAAGAAGGCTGAGCCGGCTGAAGGGGTAATTGATAATGACAATTTGCCCAAGGTCGTGGAGAACGCCGAAAAGCGGCGCGCAGCCGGTTCTACGATGGTGTTCTCATTCGACTCGGGGGCAAAGAGCTTTCACGTCTCCTCTCCTGACGTGAGTTGCAGCCTCAGCTTCAGCGCGAAGACGAGTTCGCTCCTCTCCGATCCCATCTCGTTCGACGAATTGCCGCCTGAGGAGCTGGCGAAGCTGGACGGGCCGGCTACGATTGACGGAGACTCGCTGCAGGTTTCGGTGCATAACGGGACGGCATGGGAGCTGCGCGAAGTTGTGATCGGTCTTACCATTCTCCGGCGTCCGGAAGCAGGGAATGCAAGCTCCTTTTACGGCGGTGCACGGATGGTGCCCGCGGCGGCGGGAGCTCCTCATCCGGTGCAAGATTCTTCCCAGAAGCAGCCGGATGTAACTTTGCTGTTGCACGTAAAGGGATCGGCCGCCCCATCCACGACTGCGCTGTTCCGCACGCAGTTGAATTTTGCGCTCTTTCCCGATCAGGAGTGGCACTGGGCGATTGTCAGAGCGAAAGGCGTTCCACCCCATGCTTCTGCGGGAGCGATGGCAACCCGACCGTCTGAAGTTTCGCGCTAAGCGGCCTGCGAACTGACTCGCTAGTCTTGCCGAAGCCGCATCGCTACCGGCGCATTGAATCAAACCAGGTTCAGTCAAACCACGCGTGGTAAACTGACCACAAATCCCACATCAAGGACAGGCGATGAAATTTGGAGTCATCATCTTTCCCGGCTCGAACTGCGATCACGACGCTTACTGGACGATTCAGAACGTTGCTAAACAGCCCGTGTGTTTCCTTTGGCATGAATCGCACGATCTGGAGAACTGCGACGCCATTATTGTTCCCGGGGGGTTCGCTTTCGGGGACTATCTGCGGACTGGCGCGATTGCGAAATTCTCTCCGGTGATGGAATCGGTGCGTCGATTTGCCGAAAGCGGAGGTTTGGTGTTGGGAATCTGCAACGGCTTCCAGATTCTCTGCGAGGCGGGCCTTTTGCCGGGGGCGCTTATGCGGAATACCGGTCTGAAATATGTTTGCCGGGCGGTGGACGTGCGGGTGGAGAATGCGCTCACGCCCTTTACCAATGCTTGTTCGCAAGGAGAAGTTTTGACGATTCCAATCGGTCACATGGAAGGGAATTATTTCTGCGATCAGGAAACATTAGAGGAGTTGCGCCGCGGCAACCGCATTGTCTTTCGCTATTCCACTGCCGCAGGTGAAATTTCGGGCTCGGCCAATCCGAATGGTTCACTCGACAATATTGCGGGGATCTGCAGCGAAAGTGGCAATGTTGTGGGGATGATGCCTCATCCCGAACGGTCCGCCGAAGCCGAACTGGGCTGCACCGATGGGCTGAAGATCTTTCAGTCCCTGGTGGGCGCGATGGCCGACAGATAAAGACGGCGAGCCTGCATCCCCACCTTATCGCAATCCTGAAATTACATACAGCTCAGGGTAGTTTCAGGTTTCAAATCTTGTACGAACGTCTTTTCGCCCGTCACTAAATTTACTTTATCAACCTTTGTTGGAATCTGCCCAGACGGATATCCGTAAACGCCCGCATTCTCTTCCGACCATTGGATCGGTACAAAGCCGGTTCGAGACTCGGAACGGGATGCCGGGAGTTTCCACCAATCAAATAGACTGCGGGGATGGGGCCATCGTTGGCGATAATGTACTGCCCGCCGGGCGAAACCAACCCGCCGGTGATTCCTTCGGAAGTGGCCGGAGCAATTTTGTCCCGATTCAGATCGACGAGATAGCAGCGTACGCCGTGGCCTGGCTCGTTCCCGTGGATGGTGATTCGCTTTCCGTCCGCCACAAAATGAGAGGAGCCACTGTGTATGCGTTCCAGGCCAGGCACGGGACTCGTACGGGGTTCGCCGGGACCGACAGGGTAAAGCGTTATTCGCCCCGGGCTCCCGGACAGAATTGTGATTGCCCATTTGCCGTCCGGGGAAAGGCCGCCTGCGTTCCCGTCTCCCAGTTGTATGGGTGGGGATCCGTCCAGTGCGAATGACGACGGAATAAAATAAAAGCAGGCGCGGCCTCGCTTCCATCCTCAAACAAAATGGATTTTCCGTCGCGCGAGATATCTTTCGCGATGTGCCAATCGTGCCAGGAAATATCCAAGGCTTTGCCTTTACGCTCCGAAGTTGCCATGGCGAGACCTTCGGAGTCCAGGCTCACGAGCACCCGGCCATCCGGCGCAAAATCTTGCAATGTCATCCCCAAAGGAATCGCCAGAACGGCGCGAATGCTTCCCCTGGGGATTAACCGCCAGCAGGCTGCGCGGGTAGCCACTTCGGGCGGCGTTGCACCAAATTTCCTTTCCGTCGAGGGTCCAGGCGAGACCATCCGTGGAGTCGTATTCCGGAGAAAGAATTCTTGCCTGTCCAGCGAGATCCAGAAGGTAAACGGCGCCGCGATCATCCCACAGCGACGAGTGATTGGTGAAAGCGATTTTATCGGCCTGCGGAGAAAGCCGGATGTGAGTGATCCAGCCATTGCTCTGCTACAAAACGTGACCGATCGGATCTTCGACGCGGTCGCGGCCATCGACGTGGTGGACTACCGCAAGTTCGCCCTTTGCCCGCCAGTCGGCCCAGGGCACGTTGTCGAGGATTTCTCTTGGGGAACCTCCGCCCAGAGGGGCTCGCGCAGGAGTGCCGTTTTCGATTTCGAGATGCGTCATGGGCGAGCCATGTACGGCCAGGGCAAGTTCGCCGCTCTTGGAAATTGCCAGCAATCCCGCGTCTGTGACGTTTATGGGGGTTGAGTCAGAATGGGATCTCCGACCGTGGAGAAAAGTTGCAACGGTTTGTTGTTCCAGGCAGCGCCGTAGCCGAGGGGAATGAAAATCAGGGGTGAAGCGCGCCGAATCGACTGTGCCTTCCTGAAAGGTAAGCGGCTGGTAGACCAGGTTGGCAAGTTGGCTGTGCGACGAGCTGCCGGCCAGCAGCAATAACGCGACGAGAAACAGTGCTGCCAGAGCCCAAGGCAGAACCTTCGCTGGGAAATCAGTAGACCGCGGTTTTGCCGCGCGAAGAACTTCGGTGAGAGTCGATATGGTCTGGAGTGCGAACCCCGGATCGCGCGCAAATTGGAAGCGCTGTTCGGGATCTTTCTCCAGGCAATGCCGGACCATTTGCTCCAAGGGTGGGAATTCCGGCTTGCTCCAGATCGATCTCCGGGGGTCTTCCCGCAGGACGGCGGTGATTGTAGCGACTTCGGTATCGCCAAGAAATGCGCGCCGCCCGGTCAGCCTCCCGTAGAGAATCGCTCCTACACTGAAGATGTCGCTGCGATGGTCTACGGCCTTACCCCGCAGTTGCTCGGGCGACATCTAGGCGACTGTGCCAATGACTGCACCGCTCTGGGTTATGGTGGTGAGGTCTTCCCAAGGATCGAGGGGATTCGGCGCGAGCAGATTGCTGCTTAGCGACTCCGAAATCCAGAATCTTCACCCGGCCGTCAGTGGTTACAAATAAATTCTCGGGTTTTATGTCGCGATGAATCAAGTGGTGATCATGAGCCGCGATGAATCCTTGCGCGATCTGAAGCGAACAGTCGACCGTTTGGCGAACCGGCAATGCGCCTTGTGCACATTTCGTGCGCAGGGTTTAGCCTGCGAGTAATTCCGAGACAATGTAAGGAGAGAAGTCGTCGAGAGCGACGTCATCAATGGCGACGATGTTGGGATGGTTGAGAGCGGCCGGCGGCGCGAGCTTCGAACTCGAAACGGCGAAGATGATCTGCGTTGCCGTGGGAGCGTGGCTGAATCAGCTTCACGGCAAACCTCGCGTCCCAACCTCTCGTCCCGCGCCCGATCGACCTCGCCCATGGCTCCGGGGCCGATTTTTTCGCCAACCTGGTAGTGACCGATTACGCGGCCATTCATCAAAGGACGACGCGCCGCAGGCATGTTAGGGGCGCGCAGGCACTGCAGTCAATAACGGAAGGGGGATCGTTAGGGGCAGATTTCCACATGAGAACGGAGGCTTGCTCGGATCTTCTGGGGCTGTTCATGATCGACGAGACCGCCGAACCAGGGCGCGAATGTCTGTTATAATTCCGGTTCGCCTGCAGATTGATCGAGGCAGCCTGTGATTCCCTCGAATCCCGCGCCAATTCAGATCCTTACATCGGAGGTCTAGCCATGTCTGGCCATTCAAAATGGGCCACAATCAAGCACAAAAAGGGCGCGCTCGATGCCAAGCGCGGCAAAATCTTTACGCGTCTTATCAAGGAAATCAGCATAGCCGCGAAGAACGGCGGCGGCGATCCGGACACCAATCCACGATTGCGCGGTGCCATTCTCGCCGCGAAATCCGAGAACATGCCGGCTGACAACATCAAGCGGGCAATTCAACGTGGCACAGGAGAGTTGCCGGGCGCCACCTACGAAGAATTTTCTCTCGAAGGTTACGGCCCGGGGGGAGTTGCGATTCTGCTCGATATCAATACCGACAACCGCAACCGTACGGTCAGCGAGATTCGCCACTGCTTCGGCAAGAACGGCGGCAACATGGCCGAAGCCGGAGCCGTCTCGTGGATGTTCCATAAGAAGGGCGACATCGTGATTCCCAAGAGCGCCGCAAAAGAGGACGACTTGATGAACATCGTTCTCGAAGCGGGCGGCGAAGATCTGAATGACGATGGCGACCATTGGGAAATCCTGACTGAGCCTTCGGCTTTCGAAACCGTGCTTGAAGCCGTAAAGAAGGCGGGGATTGAGCCCGCATCCTCAAGTGTCGCCATGATTCCTCAGAATTACATCAAGCTCGAAGGGCAGGCGGCCAATACCATGATCCGGCTGATGGAAGCGCTGGAAGATCAGGACGACGTGCAGAACCTGCACTCCAACTTCGACATTGATCAGAAGTTGTTGGAAGAAGTGGCCGGCTGATTTACTCGCGAAATATTTTTGGTGCCGCCTTCTCGGGCGGCTTTTCTTTTTTGTGGTGCTGGTCTCTTGGTCTGGGCTGCGCGCGCAAAAAGTTTTCAACAAAAACGTGGATAATTCTGTGGAAAAGGACCGCTGTATCTTCGTAAGTGATTCAGCGAGAGAAGGTTCAGCATTTTGCACTGAAGCGGGTGCTGGCCCTTTCGTGGTGTGAGTGCAAACTGCGGTGCGGCGGAAACTCCGGATGACTGAGCGAAGCTGGAAACTGAGACTCGACAAACTTTTGGTGGACCGTGCGCTCGCGCCCTCGCGAGAACGCGCTCAGGCGTTGATTATCGCGGGCAAAGTCCTGGTCAACGATCAGAAGGTCGAGAAGGCGGGCGTTCAAGTTTCCTCTGACTCGGTGGTGCGCCTGCTTGGCGAAGATCTGAAATATGTCGGCCGGGGCGGACTCAAGCTGGAACGCGCACTCGAGCACTGGAGCATCGATGTCCACGAGAAAATTTGCCTCGATGTCGGCGCGTCCACCGGCGGCTTTACCGATTGCCTGCTGCAGCATGGAGCGGCCCGCGTCATCGCCATCGATACCGGTTATGGCCAGATGGATTTCAAACTGCGGCAGGACCCTCGCGTCCGACTCCTGGAAAAGGCCAACGCGCGCTATGTAACAGGAGAAACGATCGGCGACATCGTGGATTATATCGTGGTCGATGTAGCATTCATTTCCGCTACCCTGGTTTTGCCTGCAGTGGTGAATGCGGCTTTCCCGCCTCGAGAAGGGCGTTGCGGCCGGCAGGTAATTGTCCTGGTCAAACCTCAGTTTGAAGTTGGAAGGGAACGTGTTGGCAAGGGAGGGATTGTTCGCGATCAGGCGGCTCAGCTTGCGTGTGTCGAAAAAGTAAAAACAACTTTGATGGAGCTTGGTTGCTCTCGCACCGACGTGATCGACTCACCCATCCTCGGTGCGGAAGGGAACCGCGAATTTCTCCTGCGGGGAGTGTTCTGATCCACTCAATTGCGCGCGTACTACGAGCGGAGCGCTGCGATTAAGGTTTTTGCGGCGAATTCTGTACAATCTTTCTTTCCCGGTTTGCCATGTCCTCATCTCCATCTACACCGAAGTCGCAGAAGCTTGCGGCCATTATCTCCCGTACGGCGCGTGCGGAGGTAGCCGGCACCGTTCCCGAACTGCTGGCATGGCTTCACGCGCACGGTTACGAGGTGATCGTCGATCCCGAGACCGCCAAGTATTCCAACGGGGAAGAGGAAGTGCTGCGCTCGCAAATGTCATCGCGGCCGCTGGATCTGGTGGTAGTGCTGGGTGGAGATGGCACTTTGCTCTCCGCCGCTCGCGCCACCGCGCCGATCGACGTGCCTCTGCTCGGAGTGAACTTAGGTTCGCTGGGCTTCCTGACGGATGTGCCGCTTTCGTCCCTCTTTTCCATGCTCGATCAAATCGCGCAGGGACGCGCTGCAGTGGAGCAGCGTTCGCTGATGCAATGCGATCTGCTGCGCGGCGAGCAGATTCTGGGAAGCTATCTGGTTTTCAACGACGCTGTGGTCAATAAAACTGCGCTGGCCCGCCTCAATAATTACGAGCTGTTCGTTGATAAGGTGTTCGTTTCCAGCTACCGGGCGGATGGAATGATCGTGGCAACACCCACGGGATCGACCGCTTACTCTCTATCCGCGGGCGGACCCGTGATGATGCCGACGGTCAATGCTTTTGTGATTACGCCGGTGGCTCCGCATTCGCTTACGCATCGTCCGCTGGTGGTGCCGGATTCAGCGGTGGTCGAACTGCTGCTGCGCAGTGACGAGGAAGTTGCTTACCTGAGTCTGGATGGCCAACCGGGTTTGGATTTGCGCGACGGCGACAGGGTCCTGTGCCGCCGGTCGGAGCATCGCGTGAGCCTGTTCAGAACCGATCATGATTTCTTCCACGTGCTTCGTTCGAAGCTGAGGTGGGGAGAGAGATAAACCGCTGATTGATTTTGTGACGGTGGATTGCCGATTGAAGGGCTCTACTCCGTGGGCTTTTCAATTCAGCAATCAACGATCAGCAATCAAACAATCTACAATTCTGCCGCATACAATTCGCGCACGTGTTCCCTGCGCCGGATGATTTTGGCGGATTTCCCGCGAACCAGGATTTCGGCAGGACGGGGGCGCGAGTTGTAGTTCGACGCCAGCGCCATTCCGTAGGCTCCGGTGTCGAGAATCGCAAGCAAATCGCCCTCTCCCACGTGTGGCAGCGTCCGGTCACGAGCGAAGAAATCGCCGGACTCGCATACCGGACCGACGATATCGACCGTCTCTTTCCTTGCCGGCGACTTCTTACTGGGAACCACGGGAACGATTTCATGGTGTGCCCCGTACAGAGCCGGCCGGATCAAATCGTTCATGGCAGCATCGACCACCAGGAAAAGTTTTCCGTCGTTTTTTTTTCTGTAGAGAACCGAAGTGAGCAGCGCGCCTGCAGGACCGACGATCGCCCGGCCCGGTTCGAGCAGCAAGCGGACATTCAGTCCGCGCAATGGGCCAGTTACGGCTTTGGCGTAACGCGAAACACAATCGGGAAACTTCAAGCCAGATTCCTGATAGGGTATGCCAAGTCCGCCTCCGGTATCGACGAAGTCGATGCGATGTCCATCCGCGCGTAATACTCGAACCAGGTCGGCCACTCGATCCATGGCTTCCGCGAAAGGAGCAACGTCAGTGATCTGCGAGCCGATATGAACGCTGACGCCTGAAACCTTCAGATATTTCGCGCCCGATGCTTTGGCGTAAAGCTCGCGAGCATTTTCGAGGGGCACTCCGAATTTGTGCTTGCGCAACCCGGTAGAGATGTAGGCATGCGTGTCGGCGGCGACGTCTGGATTCACCCGGAGTGCAATGCGCGCTGGCGTCCGATGCTGGGTGGCGCATTCCGCCAAAACCCACAACTCCGATTCACTCTCGACATTGAAGAGAAGGATGCCGGCCTTGAGCGCAGCGGTCATCTCTTCGCGAGACTTTCCTACGCCCGAGAAAACTATTTTCTTGACCGCCCGACGATCGGCAACCCGCACCCGCTCCAATTCGCCGCCCGAAACGACATCGAAGCTGCACCCTTCGCGTGCCAGCAGCCGGAGGATATTCAAGTTCGAATTCGCTTTTACGGAATAACAGATGGTGTGAGGGACATGCTGAAATGCCTCTTCAAAAGCCGCAAGGCGCCGCCGGATCGCCGTCTGCGAGTAAACGTAAAGAGGCGTGCCATAACGCTCTGCCAGCTTGCTGAGGGGGACGTCCTCGCAAAACAACGCGACCGTATCGTCCCGGCGGAGAAAACCGGTACGCCGTTCGCGGAAGACAAATCCCGGCGGCCGCTCAATGTCGGGTAGTTCGCTGCGTCGGTTCATCTTCGTTTCGCAGAAGTGGAAGCAGTGCCATCCTTGACTTTGATCGCGACCACCGTTTGGTCGTCGAAGGTCTCCGCTCCCGCGGAGTGCTCGGCCACGGCCTTAAACAAAGTTTCGACCACGCAGTCCGCCGATTTGCCAACGCACTCGGCGATCAGCTGTTCTACGCGGCCCCGGCCAAATAATTCTCCGCGGCGGTTCCGCGCGTCAAGGATTCCGTCACTGAAGAGAACAAACATATCTCCCGGCTTCATCTTGAAACGGAACTCGTCATAATTCGCGTCATCAAAAAGTCCCAGCGGAAGGCCGGTGGCCTCGATGACGTGATTCTTGCCCCCGTGCACGTGGATTGGGCGCGGCAAGCCCGAATTCGCCACCAAGAGAGTTCGATGCTCATCGTCCCAAACGGCGTAAATCAGGGAGACGAATTGCGCTTCAATGCGACGCTCGGCCAGAGAAAGGTTGACCGCGCGGAGCATCTCGGCAGGACCGGGCTCGATGGGGGCGTGGGAGCGGAGTATTCCGCTCACCAGAGCGGCATAAATTGCGGCTGGCGCGCCTTTGCCGCTGACGTCGCCGATCACGATTCCCAGCCGTGAAAGCGAGTAAGGAATAAAGTCGTACAAATCTCCGCCAATGGCGCGCGCCGGCACAAACTTCGCCGCTAGCTCAAGATTCGCGTACTTGGGAAGAGTCTGCGGCAGCAGGCGGGTTTGCAATTCCCGTGCGAGCGCCAAATCGCGCTCGAGGCGGCGTTCCTGACGGGCGATCTCCTCATAGAGCCGCGCGTTTTCGATTGCAATCGCGACCTGCGCTGCCAGAGTCATCATGGTGCGGCGGTGATCGTCGGTAAAAAAGCCACGCCGCGTGTGCTCCAGATCGAGCACTCCAATCACTTTGTCTTTATAGATCAGAGGCACGGCCAGTTCCGAGCGCGTTTCAGGATTACCCTCGATGTAGCGCGGATCCTTGCTTACGTCGGGCACCAGGACGGCCTGTCCGCTTTGAGCCGCAGCACCGACAAGCCCGCGGCCCAGAGGGACCTCGTGCTTGAGGTGGATATTTTCGCGGAAGCGCAGGGAGAAGCGGTGCTGGAGCTTTTCGCCGGAAGAATCGAGGAGAAGGATGCTGAACATCTGATAATCGATCAATCGCCGAAGCAACTCCGCGACCCGGTTCAACAGTTCATCGAGATTCAGAATGGACGACAACTCCCGCGCAATTTCGTTGAGCAATAACAGGATGCGGGCCTGCCGGGTGGTGCGCGTGTATAGTTGTGCGTTCTCGATTCCGCCAGCGATGCGCGACGCGACCAGGGTGAGCAGGCGGCTGTGTTCCTCGTTGAAGTAGCCGGGATCCCGCGCTTCGAGATCGATCACGCCAATCACTCGATTCTTGGTGATGAGCGGGACAGCCAATTCCGAGCGCACGTTGGGCACGGCGGCGATGTAGGTTGGATCCTGCGTGACGTCATCCACCAGGACGGCTTGCCGTAACTGGGCCGCCTGGCCGGTCACGCCTTCGCCTACCTTGACCCGAGCCCGCTCCGCGAATTTCTCCGGATATCCCACCTGAAAGCGGAAGCGCAATTCCTGAGTCTTTTCGTGGATGAGAAGGATCGCGAAGATCTCGTAGTCGATGACTTTGCGCACGACCTCGGCAACGCGGCGCAGAGTGGTATCGAGGTCGAGCGACGTTGCCAGTACGTCGGCGACTTCCAGCAGCAGTGGCTCAACCGGCAGATGATTTTCAGTCTCGCTCAGAACGGACTCCATATTTTTTCTATGATAGCAGCCGTGGTTTAAGTACCCAGTACCGAGAGGAAAGGTCTTCGAGGCGCCGTAGGGAGCCAGAGAGTACTGCCCCGGCACTCAGGGCTGGTTTACTCCCGCGGAACGATGCAGATATCCGCGAGGTTTCGATAGCGCTCGGCGTAATCGAGGCCGTAGCCGACGACGAACTCGTCTGGAATCGTGAAGCCGACGTAGTCACCCTGCAGGGGCAATTTGCGACGGGAGGGCTTGTCAAGAAGGGCAGCGATCTTGAGGGATCGCGGCTGGTGCGCCAGCAGTAGCTTCTTCAAGACTGTGAGGGTCAGTCCAGTATCCAGAATGTCTTCCACGACAATCACATTTTTGTCTTTCATGGATTGGTCTACATCTTTGGTCAGCTTCACTTCGCCGGTGGAGTCCCATCCACTCTGGAGTTCCTGGGTTGGGCTGGGGCGGTTGCCGTAACTGGAAATACCGACAAAATCAAAAGTTGCATCCAGGTTTACCTGGCGGGCCAGATCGGCTAGAAAAATCGCTGAGCCCTTCAGTACGCCGACGAGAATCACGGGCTGGCCAGCGAAATCCCGAGTGATGTCCGCGCCCAATTCTTCGACTCGTTTTGTAATCTGCTCCCGCGAAATTAGCACTTTGAGTTCTGTCATGGCGTTTCATATTAAACTAAAGTTCAGCCGCAGCCCACGCCGGAGTCGTTGGTCGGGCAAATTTATTGCGAGGGCAGCAGCGGCCGGAGCTATCTTCAATGAAATTGAAGGGCATTCAACTTACGTGGCTGGGCCATGCGACATTTCGCATCGAAACGCCCGGCGGACACACCGTCATCATCGATCCCTGGATCATGAACAATCCCGCATGTCCTCCGTCGGACAAGAAGGTGAAAAAAGTGGATACCCTTCTGATTACTCACGGTCACGGCGACCACATTGGAGACGCCGTGGAGGTTATTAAGGAGCACAATCCGCAGGTGGTCGGCATCCCTGAATTATGCGGATGGCTGGAGAAGAAGGGCGCCAAGAAAATCGCCATGATGAACAAGGGTGGCACGCAGAGAATTGGCGATATCAAGGTGACCATGGTGCACGCCGACCACTCCTGTGGCATTCAGGATGGCGACCAGCTTATCTACGGCGGCGAAGCTTGCGGATACGTTGTCGAATTTGAGAATGGCGTCAAGATCTACCACGCTGGAGACACGAACGTGTTCGGAGACATGGCGATCATTCGCGAGCTCTATGCACCTGAAATTGTGATGCTGCCCATCGGCGATCATTTCACCATGGGACCTCGCGAAGCGGCTTACGGCTGCAACCTGCTTAAACCGAAAACCGTGATCCCGATGCATTTCGGCACCTTCCCGGTCCTGACGGGAAGTCCCGCCGAATTGAAACGGCTGGTGCCGAACCTGGAGATTCTGACGATGAAGCCGGGCGTGACGGTGCGCGACTGAGATGAACAACCATCAACGTTTACGAGGAAAAGTGGCCGCTGAAAAATCGAAGAAAGAAAACAAGCCGGGGTGGCGGCACTATAACTTCACCACTGCCGGTCCGGTCGATGACTATCTGTATTCGATGCTTCCGAAGCGTGACGACGTGCTGGTGGAGATGGAAGAGTACGCTGCGCAGCATGACGTGCCCATCGTTGGGCCCGCGGTGGCACGCGTGCTTCAGCAACTCGCCCTGATAATCAATGCCAAGACGGTGTTTGAACTGGGATCTGCGATTGGATATTCGACCATCTGGTGGGCGCAGGCGGTGGGCGAAAAAGGTCGCGTCGTCTACACCGATGGTGATTACAAGAATGCTGAACGGGCTCGGGGATACTTCCATCGAGCCGGCGTTTCCGATCGCATCACGCTGCACACGGGAGACGCTCTGGAAGTTCTCTCGGAGGAGAAGCAGCAGTTCGACATTATTTTCAACGATGTGGATAAAGAGGATTATCCGCGCGTTCTGCGTTTGGTATCACCACGTTTGCGCAAGGGTGGCTTGTTCGTCACCGACAATGTCTTGTGGAGCGGGCGGGTCGCGGAGAAGAATCCTAAGGAAGCGCACACCAAGGCCATCCTGGAGTTCAACCGATTGCTTTACAACTCGCCGGATTTTTTCACAACGATCCTGCCGATTCGGGATGGGCTGGCGGTGGCGTGGAAGAAGTGAGGCCGTGGAAAAAGTATTGCCGCCGCTAGCAAAGACATAAGATCGATCGCTTGGGACGAAAACTTCTTGATGGTGCAGACAAACACCAAGGGTCCCTCGCTTCGGGATGACACCTCACGCGGGATACAGCAAACTCCGAACGATTAAATCGATTTGACGGGAATCGCCAGCAGATCCTCTACCAGTCCGACTTCTTTCTGCAGGAAAGGCTCGGCGTAAGTTACGCCGCCCAGGGCGCCGTAGAATCGCGCCATCGACTCGACGCGCGCATGAATTTCGTGGTGAGCAGGGAACAGATCCTTTCCGGCGGTCTGATCGCTGAACTGCGATTTGTAGGCGAGGATGGAGGCGAACTTTTGTTCGAACTGCTGGCTGATGTCGACCACGAACGTGGGGCGCACGTCGTAGTAAAGCGTGGCGTAGATTATTTTGAATGGCCGATGAGGAGCGAGCGCTTCGACGTTGTCGGCGGTGGAGTTGGGTTGGCTGACGGCGGACGGCTGAAGGTTGAGAGGTAATTTCGCCAGTCCTGCAAGAAAACACGCCTCGTATCCCAGCGTGGAACAGGTGTAGTGATCGGGATGCCGTCCCTTCCAGTAAGGCAGGATCACCGCACGCGGGCGAGTCTCGCGGATCACACTTGCCACCTTCAGCCGGTTCTCCCAGGTGTTTTCGACGCGGCCGTCCGGGATATCAAGAGCCCGCCGCCAACCGGCACCAAGAATTTTTGCCGCATCGGCGGCCTCCCGTGCACGATCTTCGGCTGTGCCGCGGGTGCCCAATTCCCCTTGGGTCAAATCGAGAATGCCGGTGCTTTGGCCGCGTTGAGCCATTTTCAGCAGCGTGCCGCCGCAGGTCTGCTCAACGTCGTCGCGGTGTGCGGCGATGGCCAGAATGTCGAGGGAAGGTGTGGACATGTCAGTCTAGATTTCCTTCGCTATTGGGATTTTGTCGCGCACGATCAGCCGGTGTGCCGAAATTTCCTTCACCACAGGCGAAGCCCTGAACCGAGCTCTGCTTCTATTTTTTCCGTTCCACCAGATACCGAGCCAACTCCTTCAGCCTTTCAGCCCGCTCGCCGAAGCTATCCAACTCTTCGAACGCAGCATTCACCAGCGAATCTGCTTTGCGCTCGGATTCTTCGATTCCAAAAAGTGCAGGGTAGGTAGCCTTCTGCGCCGCGGTATCCTTGCCAGCGGTTTTGCCCAGCTGCTCGGAACTTTGAGTTACGTCCAGCACATCGTCCACAATCTGAAAGGCGAGGCCAATCGAATGCCCAAAGGATCGTAGTTTCTTAATCTCGATGCCGGTGGCGCCCGCGTAGATTCCACCACTCACCAGGCTGGCGGTGATCAACGCGGCGGTTTTCGCGCGATGAATGTACTCCAGCATTGCGGGCGTCGGCTGAGTATGCTCGGCCTCCAGATCCACGACCTGACCTCCAATCATGCCATCTAGTGTGCCGGTGCCGCGCGCGATTTCCTCGATAATCTTGACGCGCGCCTCCGCCGGGCATTCGAGACGCGCGAGAACCTCATAGGCCTGGGTTTGCAGCGCGTCTCCGGCAAGAATCGCAATGGCATCGCCAAACACTTTATGGCAAGTAGGACGGCCACGTCGCAGATCGTCGTTGTCGAGGGCGGGAAGATCGTCGTGGATCAGCGAATAGGTGTGCAGCATTTCGAGCGCCGCTCCCAGTTCCTCGATCTTTGTGGGCAACGCGCCGGAGACCATGCGGCCGGCCTCCATACACAGGATGGGCCGGAGCCGCTTGCCGCCGGCGAATACGCTGTGGCGCATGGCTTTGTGAATGGAAACTGGACACCGGGTTTCGAGCGGAATCAGACGGTCGAGAGCCGAGTCCGTGCGCGCCTGCCCTTGCTCGAGAGTCTCTTGCAGCATTGAGCAGTGAGTATAACAAGCGGCGGGAGTGCAGTGCTGCGGGAGGAGCGTGAATCAAGTGACAATGATTTGGGAAGGAAAAGAACAGGACGCCTCGCGGCGTCCTGACTGCAAAAGACTTCGGCTGGTCTTACGCTGCGGTGCCCTGTGCCATCGCCATGCTGCGCAAAACCGAGCTGAGAACACTTTGTGCTTCATCGGAGCGGCATACGTCGCTGGCGCCAGCATCCAGCGCTTCGACCCACAACTGCTCGTCCGGTATGCGATGGGTGCACACGATCGGCATCGAGGGAAAATCGTCGTGCAGGCTTCGCACGTCGGTGAGGCGAGAGTATTCCACGTCGACAACAACGGCTTCAGGACGGCTCTTGACCACACGTTCGCGAAGCTCGTCGCCCGAATGAGTCAGGTGAACTGCGTGAAAGTGGGAAGAGAGTTTACCGGCCAGAGACTGTGCGACTCTGGGATCGGTTTCCAGAATTACTACGTTAACGCCCATAGATCCTCCTGACATAAAACCGTCAACAACGGCGGATTAGGGCTGCGGGGAGGGATCGGAACCTCGACTCCACAGACATTTACAACCTTGTACCCATACGGATCGACGACCTACTTGCGGGCGGGCGCCTTTTCCGTCAGAGGTTCAAACGCTTCGGCCTGGAGCTTCCCATTCTTCTTCAGCAAGATTTCCACCTTGCCTTCCGCCTGCTCCAATTCCTTGCGGCAGGCGGTTGAAAGATTCATCCCCTCTTCAAAAAGGGTGAGAGACGTTTCTAAAGAGACATCTCCCTTTTCCAGTTCCTGGACAATCCTTTCCAGTCGCTGAAGACAATCTTCAAATTTGGCCAACGGGGTTTCGCTCCATCTCTTATTGTAATGCAACGAATCGCGCAGGATGTCTAGTCTTTTATTGTAAATAGTTGGTGAAAATGCACTTTCGTGTATCACAATGGGAAATCTCATGCCGAAGCGGGGGTATTCGTTCCCAAGGCTTCAAGAACGTCGACCGCCGAGCTGTAACGTCCTTGCGGCGCGCTAATCTGGGCCCCTTGGACCGTGTTTCGGACTGCGATCAGCATTTCGCGCGCAATGGCCACCCCTTCAGCTCTGGCGGCCTCCGGCGTTTGGGCGCGGGCCATGCGTTCGAGAATCGCGTCGGGGACAGAAACCCGGAGCTCGTTTTTCATGAACTCAGCGTTGCGCACGCTAACCAGGGGCCAGATCCCGGCTATGATCGGAATTCGACAGTGCTCGATGCGCCGCAGAAAATTCTCCAGCAAGCGAATATCGAAAACCGGTTGCGTGACGGCGTACTCGGCGCCGGCCGCCACTTTGTATTCGAATCGCCGGATCTCCTCGTCCAGGTCGGTGAGCCCCGGATTCGCGCCGACGCCGATTACAAAGCCGGTGCCCGTCCCGATGGGATTGCCGCCGAGGTCGAGCCCCCGGTTCAAGTTGTGAACGATATTGACCAAGCCGATGGCGTCGACATCAAACACGGCCGTGGCGTCGGGATAGTTGCCCATTTTTGGCGGATCACCCGTGATGCAGATCAGATTCTTGATCCCAACCGCGGCCGCTCCCAAAAGGTCACTCTGGATGCACAGCACATTGCGGTCGCGGCAGGTGTAGTGCAGAATGGCGTCGATCCCGGCTTCACGCTGCACCAGCAGTGAGAGTGCCTGATTGCTCATACGCGCGGAAGCGCGAGGGCTGTCGGGGATATTGACCGCATCCACGCCCACGGATTTCAGGAAGCGCGAGCCTTCTAACTCTTTGCGGATATCCGTTCCCTTGGGAGGAACCACTTCTACCATGGTGACGAATTCTCCGCGAGACAGCTTTGCGCCCAGAAGGGAGCGTTCGTCCAAGGATTGTGTGGGGGCCGTTTTAGGCGGCGGCGCGCCCCCCGCGACATGGGCTGAAGCGGTTTTTCCTCTGGCCTCGCCGACGCGAAGAGCAGACTTCATCACGCGGATGTGGTCAGGTGTGGTTCCGCAGCATCCGCCGACGATGCGCACGCCGGCCGCCACAAACTTGCGCGCATAACTTGCCATGTATTCGGGGGAGCACAAGTATATATTTCGGCCCTCCACCGAGCGCGGAATGCCGGCGTTCGGCTGCGCGGCCAGAGGAAGGGCGGTGACGGCCCGCACGCGCTCAATGGCATCGAGCATGGCCACGGGACCCACACTGCAGTTGCAGCCGATTACATCCGCGCCCCACTCCTCGAGCCGAGGCGCAAAGGTCTCCGGATCGGAACCATCCAGGCAGTTGCCCTCTTCATCGATCGTGACCTGCACGACCAAGGGCAGTTTTGCTCCGACGTCCTTGGCGGCCATCATGGCCTGATGAAGCTCTTCAAGGTAACCGAAGGTTTCGAGGATGAGCAGATCGACGCCGCCTTCCGCCAATGCAGCGATCTGTTCACGGAACGCCTGCCGGGCTTCCTCGAATGAGGTTTTTCCCAAGGGTTCGATTCTTGTTCCCAATGGGCCAACCGATCCCGCGACCCATACATCGAAACTTTTGGCGGCTTCCTTCGCGAGGCGCGCGCCCATCCGGTTCATGTCTCGAACTTTGTCCGCCAGGCTATGCCGGGCGAGGCGGAAGGTGTTCGCCCCGAAGGTGTTGGTCTCAATAATTTCGGCGCCAGCCTGCAGATATTCGTGATGAATCGCACGAATCAGATCTGGCTGCGAGAGGTTCAGCTCGTCATAGCAGCGGTTAATGAAGACACCTTTGGAGTACAGCAGGGTTCCCATCGCACCGTCGCAGAGAACCGGGGACTGCCTGATCCGCTTACGAATGTCATCCGCCATATTTGGAGGATACAAGATGCATAGAGATTCCTGCATCTGACGAAATGATGAATGAATGAAGGCGCGGTTTTACAAGGGCGGTGCAAGTGTTCTCTCCGGGGCTCTGCTATAATCCGCTATTTCGCACGTAAATCTCTAATTTTGCTGCAGTTAGGAGCTTGCCGTTTGAAGAAATCCGCTCTTTTGCCGGTCGCGCTGGTGCTGGCCAGTTTTAGCTTCGTTTCCTGCGGTTCGGCAGTGAACGTAACCAAGCCGCCGAGCGGGCTGACCGAGCGCGTTTTCGCCTCCCAAAGCGCCTCCAGCCCCACAGCAGCGGCCGGCCTGATTATCGTCAACGGCTACAACGATACGGTGGGTAGAGGGGAAGTGAGCACGGGGGGCTCTCCTGGGCTGATGGTGACAACTCCGGAACGAGCCACTCTCTTGGCTGTCGATTCGATTTCGAACAAGGTGGACGTCGTCAGCACGGCCAAAGAGACGTCGACGGGCAGCATACAACTGCCTGGTCCCACGACCAGCATCGTTGCGCCGCAGTCCGGCGTTGGCTATGCGGCAGTGCCGACGGCTCCCCTGATTGGAACTTCGCCCGGAGCTGTAATCGAGATGGATCTGACGAGCGGGAACATCCGCGCGACGATCAGCGTTCCCAATGCGCAGACGGTGGTATCGAATCCGGGGGGAAGCCAACTTCTGGTTTTCAGCAACGATTCGGATAACGTGACGGTGGTTTCGCCGGCTCTCGAAACCAGCGGCAACCCGGTCACGTTCATTGTCCCCTTGTGTACAGGTTGTCGTCCGGTAAACGCGGTCTTCAGCAGCGATGGTGGCATCGCCTATATCTTGAATTGCGGAGCGGAGTGTCAAGGGACGCAGGCCAGCGTGCAGGTTCTGAATCTGGCGACCACGCCTCCAAGTCTGGGAGCGTCGGTTCCCGTCGATGGCGCAACGATCGGATTGCTGAACGGTACGACTCTCTACGTGGCGGGTTTTTCTCCCAGCACGGCTAACAATGGCTGTACTGGTGAAACCACCGCGGCTGCAACCTGCGGTCGTCTCGACATCGTGGACACGGGTTCGATGACCGTTACTGGCAGTGCCGTTATTACGGATGGCTATCATGACCGCATCGATATGGGGCTCGGCAGTCAACTTTTCGTCGGCTCTCATACTTGCACCAATATTGGCAACGTCAATAATGTCACCGGAGAAGTGCGCGGGTGTCTCTCCATCTACAACACCACGAATGGAAGTGTAACGATTCCGCCCGATAACGGAGACGTAACCGGCCTGCAGAGTTTTACCAGCCGGTATGTAGAGTATGTTGCCGAAGGAGGGAACCTGCGGGTCTACGACACGACGATCGATAGTTTACTGCTGAATGACTATATTTCGAATGGCACAATCATCGTCACCGGTGTGATCACAGACGTCAAGGCTGTCGATTTCTTCTGATTCGCATTCGGTTCTATTTGGCAGCTTGCAGAACCAGGTGGTGGCGGCCGGTGCTCTCGACGGCGTCAGGCGTGAAAGGCAACGGGAAAGTCGAGCCTTCATACCAGGCTTTCCATTGGTCCATGTAGTAAGGGCTGAGAAAATTTCCGCCCTGGCCAGTCACTGTGTTCAAGGTGGAATGGTCAAGGTCTGCAAGGTTCGCGGTGAACCGTTCCGACGGCCCGTGATGGCGAGTCACGGCTTTCACCGTGTAGCCGCTGCCGGATTGTTCCTTCGTTCCCGGGGCGGTCCAACGTCGGAGCAGCGGGATTTTGCTTAAGATCGGGTGCTCAATCTCGACTGCATTGACTTCGCCCCAGTGCCACGCTGCCAGATCCTTTGGTGCTTCTGGACTGTCCACTGCGGCTTCTACTGCGGCGGTCAGCAGGTCGTCGTAATTGGGATACGGTTGCGGCAACCATCGCTTGGGCTGGTGCAGCATTACGTTCTGTAGCCACACCGTGTGCATCTCCCAGGCGTAGGACTTCCAGTTCAAGGTCATTTCCTGCTGCTTGGGATCTTCCGGCGCGGCGCCCAGACGCGGTTCGAGCAGCAATCGCGTCAACTCACGAGCGGAGCGCACGGCAAGCGTGGGTGCGGCGGCGGAGCCCAGCATGCGGCCGTCCCAGTTGCGCATAAGATCCGCAGCCTGTTTCGTCCGCGCCGAGGGCTTTGCGGCGTGGTCAACGGCATACACAAAGCGTTCCGCCGCGAACAAATCATTCTCCGACTGGACATCGTTCTCGAGAGCGAGCATGTCGGCTGCGGCAAATTTTCTTCCAGATTCCAGGACGTGATAAATCCGTGCCGTCCGCCAGGGTGCCTCCCATTCAGCGCTGATGGAATACGGATAACCATCGGGTGTAATGCGTCCGTTCGCAGTCGCGATCACTCCGGACGGAGGATTGTAAATACTGGGCATTTTGTCGAAAGGGATATATCCCGTCCACCCGTGAGCATCGTCTGCACCGCTCACAGGAAGACTGCCATCGCCGGCGGCGCGAATGGGAACGTGGCCAGTTGCCTGGTAACCGATGTTGCCATCCACGTCGGCATAGACAACATTCTGTCCGGGCGCGTCGAGTTGCGAAAATGCCTTGCGAAATTCCTCCCAGTTCTGCGCCGCGTCGACATCGAAAAATGGCATGTGGAGACCGTCGTAAAGAGTCCAGCGCAGCGCCACCGGCCGCGTCTCGGCCGGAATGATCTCGCTGATGATGGGACCGTGCCGCGTGATCTTTACATCCACGGTGACGTCCGGGCTTCCTTTAACATGAATGACCTCGGTGCGCTGCTCCGGCCGTTGCCAGCCTTGCGGCGTTTGATAGGCGCCGTCCGCATTGAAGTTTTCGATGAATGCGTCCGCCACGGTGGGCCCGACGTTCGTGAACCCCCACGCAATTCGTTGATTGTGGCCCACGATCACGTACGGCATTCCTGGCAAGGTGACGCCGACAACATCCAGGTTGGTCGACTTGAGGTGGGCTTCGTACCACAGGTTGGGCATCTGATGACCAAGATGCATATCGTTTGAGAGCAGCGGCTTGCCGGTAACGGTGTGAACTCCGGAAACTACCCAGTCATTCGATCCGTTCACCGCTTCCGGGGAATGCTGTGCCCAGATCTCAAGACCATGGATCCGCTCGGTCACTGCATTGTCCGGACCGGAATCATCGTCGTCATCGTCTTCATCCTCTTTATTTTTATCCCTATCTTTATCGGAATCGCCCTGGGGGGGCTGATCGTTAACGTCTTCGCGCATAACGGTGGGGGGACGATCATGCCAGGATCGATTCACATACAGGTCTGCGGTGAGCTCAGGGCCCAGCTTGGAAAGAATTCTCTCCCGAGTGATCGCGTCTCTGAATGTGTAGAAGTTGAGATCTTTCACCATCTGGTTCGCGATGACAATGGAATCTTCTGCGAGCCACGGCTTCGGCCGATACTTCAGCAGGCGGAACTCAATGGGCAGCGAGTGTGCGTGGGCTTCTATGAATGCATTTGCGCCGTGCGCGTATGCGTCATAGTAGGAACGGTCGCGCGGGCTCGCCAAGCCAAGAGACTTCCTCGCCGCCGCGCGCAATCCAAGGATGCGTTGTTCGCGGTCGATCTTGAGCGTGTCTTCGCCGAGAATCTCAGACAGCTCTCCCGCACCGAAACGCCGCATCATGTCCATTTGCCAGAGCCGGTCTTGCGCCGTGACGTAGCCCTGAGCGAAGAACAAATCTTCCAAGCTCGCGGCCTCGATCGCGGGAACGCCGTGCGCGTCTCGGGTGACTTTCACAGGCCCCGACAAACCTCTCACAAGAAGATTTCCGTCAAGCTGGGGCAGGGCAGATCGAGCGACCCAAAAAACGAATGCGATTGCGCCTACGATAACGACGACCAGGATTAAGCACATCCAGAGGAAAACGCGTAGCGCATTCGAACGTTGTGAAGCAGTGGCACCAGCAGCGGTGAAGGTACTCATGGGCAGCTTGATTCTAGGGGGAGATGGGCCTGCGGCACAAATGCGAAAGCGCCAGGAAGCGAGGAATCGCGAGCGGGCCCGGGAGACGCGTCCTCCGCTCTGTTGGAGAATCGAAGACTTAGATTGAGCAGCCTTCGGAGCGGAGGGTGACTGCTCTCTCTAATTACCGAGGTCCAAACCCTCCGCCCATTACCGGGCTAGCAATAAAATCGTGAAGCTTGCTCATCAGCCGTTCAAGCGCAACCAGGTGGCAATTTGCGCCCAGTGCCGGGTTTCGTGCATCAGGGTATGCATCCCAATCTTCTTTTTGTGGCTCGCAAAGAATAGTTCATAATCTTGTAATCGTTCGGGACGTCCCAGTCCTGGGCAGGGAAGGCGGCAACGAATTCCTGGAATTGCTTCCAGCTTTGTTCACCGAATGGAAAGAATGCTTCGATGTTGTCGTTCGGTACGGAGGCCGTATGAGTTAACGGCCGGCCCGAAGGCCTCTCAACGGAACGTTTCCCGGCAGAGAAAATATGCCTCACCAAATCACCCAGAGTTTCAAACCGGCCATCGCCGTGTGGATCGGCACTGATCTTCAAAACTTGCTCGCCGTGTTGCCCCGAGCCACTCGTACCACTTTTGACGTTCCCCAGCGGTGTAATCCAAAAGAAAACACAGGTCCATGAGCATGCTGTCACTCCAGGCTCCGAAAAAGGACTGGTCACTCGCGCACAATTCTGACGGATAAACACCGAAAACCGCCCCGCTGCTTCCCTTGAAAATGAATTTTGTTTTCAAGATGCGGGTGCTATCCTGACCATTCATGTTGCAGAAGCGCATTGATGACCAGCCTTCCATCTCGCGCGAGATGGTGCGCGAAGCGCAGGACATTCTTCACCAGCATCTCAAGCGCGTTGGCCTGAAACAAACGGCGCAGCGGGATACGATTTTGCGTTCGTTCCTGGAAACCCGCGACCATCTTTCCATCGACGAACTACACCGCCTGGTACAAAAGAAGGATGCGGGCATCGGCTACACCACGGTCTACCGCACACTGAAGTTGCTTGCCGAGTGTGGATTGGCCAGCGAGGTCGCTTTCCACGATGGGATCGCCCGGTTTGAGCATCAATACAACCGGCGCAGCCATCACCACATGGTCTGCACCGAGTGCGGCAGTTCGGTGGAGTTTTTTTCCCGCGAGGTGGAGCAACTGGAGAAGGAAATCGGACACAGACACAATTACGCTACAACCCGTCACACCTTCCAAATCTATGGTGTTTGTGAAGACTGCCGCAGAAGACGACCAGCGTGAATCCGAGGATTGGCTCTCCTATTCCGGAAGGGGAATTGCTCCCCTCCGCTCTCCCAATCATTTTTGTTCGTCAGAGGCGAGGAAGGCGTATTCTTTTCGAAGGGGCTGAGTCGGTTGCACTCAACCGACCGGCGTTGCCGCCTCTGCAAGCTTAAAATCCGGGAGCCTCACTGCGCTGTAACTGCATGATTCAAAGGCATGATCAAGTCGTGACAAGCGTCACCACAAGGGGTGTTGCGGGTCCTTGTTTGTTGGGGAGAGAAGAGCAGAATGAGAGCGGTTTAATAATTGATGTACCTACGGAGGTAGGACTATGACTTCTGGCACTCTGACATCGCCCGGAATCAAAGCTCCGGGCGACTACATTGAAGACGTAATGATCAGCGTGAAGGCGAAGAATCCGGCCGAGCCTGAATTCCATCAGGCGGTTCGAGAAGTATTTGATTCGCTACGGTTAGTCCTGGCGAAGCATCCTGAGTATCAATCCAACCGCATTCTCGACAGGGTTGTGGAACCGGAGCGCGTCCTGATGTTCCGCGTGCCCTGGGTCGACGACCAAGGCGCGGTGCAGGTGAACCGTGGTTTCCGGATCGAGATGAACAGTGCGATCGGGCCTTACAAAGGCGGGCTGCGCTTCCATCCATCGGTGAACCTCGGCATTCTGAAGTTCTTGGCGTTCGAGCAGGTATTCAAGAATTCGCTCACCACGCTGCCCATGGGCGGCGGCAAGGGCGGTTCGGATTTCGATCCGAAAGGGAAGAGTGACAATGAAGTGATGCGCTTCTGCCAGAGCTTCATGACCGAACTGCAGCGGCACATCGGGCCGGACACGGACGTTCCAGCCGGCGACATCGGCGTGGGCGGGCGCGAAATCGGCTACCTATTTGGGCAATACAAGCGGCTGCGGAACGAGTTCACCGGCGTGCTCACGGGCAAAGGGTTGAACTGGGGCGGATCGTTGATTCGTCCGGAAGCGACTGGTTATGGCTGCGTGTATTTCGCGGAAGAAATGCTGAAGAGCCGAAAGGATAAGCTGGAAGGCAAGCTCTGCCTGGTTTCGGGCAGCGGCAACGTCTCCCAGTACACCATCGAGAAACTGCTCGACTTGGGGGCGAAACCGTTGACCGTGTCCGATTCGAATGGCGTGATCTACGATCCGGACGGCATCAATCGCGAGAAGCTGGCCTATGTCCTGGAGTTGAAGAATGTGAAGCGCGGCCGCATTCGCGATTATTCGGATCGCTACAAGAAAGCGATCTTCATGCCCACCGACGTGAAGCTGGAGCACAATCCGCTATGGAACATCAAAGCCGATTGCGCATTCCCCAGTGCCACGCAGAATGAAATCACCGCGAAGGATGCGGCGAACCTGCTGAAGAATGGCATCAAGCTGGTGGCCGAAGGCGCGAACATGCCAAGCACGCTGGAAGCTACGAAGCTGTTCCTGGATGCCAAGATTCTGTACGGTCCGGCGAAGGCTGCGAATGCGGGCGGCGTGGCAACCTCTGGTCTGGAAATGTCCCAGAACAGCGCGCGCATCTCCTGGACGCGCGAGGAAGTGGATGACAGACTGCACAAAATCATGATCTCCATCCACCGCAACTGCTACGAGACGGCCGAGAAGTACGGCACGCCCGGCAACCTCGTGAACGGCGCCAACATCGCGGGCTTCGTCAAGGTAGCCGACTCGATGCTGGATCAGGGCCTGGTGTAAAGACCTAGAGCGGGCTTTGCCCGGCGGACAGCCGGGGGCGGCGGTCTCCCATGGTTCGTCTGAAAGCGGGGTGGAGCATTCCACCCCGCGTCTTTCTTAGCGGGGACGGAATGAACTAGGATTTCCTCCATGAGCACGCGGGCCATGATCGAACCGGTTCTCGACGCCGAAGCGCGCCTCGAAGGCTTCGACAACCTGATGCCGTTCAAGGTCCAGAATATTCTGCTAGTCTCCAGCCTCTACGATTCTTTCATTCTTCGCGAGGATGGTCGCCTCAATGAGTTGTTGATTGATGAATCCCTGGAACTGAACCTGCAGCAGATTCCCGGGATTACCCATGTTTCCAGTTGCGAGGAGGCGATTGAACTGGCCCGCTCGCAACCACGATTCAACTTGATTGTCACAAACCTCGCGGTTGCCGATATGACCGCCGCTCAGTTGGCGCGAGAGGTGAAGCGCGCTGGGCTTGACGTTCCCGTGGTCGTGCTGGCCTATGACTATCGCGAAGTGAAGAACTTTATCAGCCGGAACCCAGTCACCGAGATCGAGCGAATTTTTCTCTGGCAGGGCAATGCCCGAATTCTCATCGCCATCGTCAAGTACATCGAGGACAAGCGCAACGTGCTGCACGACACGCGGGCCATGGGGGTGCCGGTGTTGCTGGTGGTGGAAGACAACATCCGTTACTACTCGTCGTTTTTGCCCGTGATTTACACCGAGCTCATTAAGCAGTCACGCCGGGTCATTCAGGAAGGCATCAATGTCGCTCACAAGCTGGTGCGGATGCAGGCCCGACCCAAAATTCTGTTGAGTTCGAACTTTGAGGATGCAGCTCAGGTGGTGCAGGAATATCGGGATTACCTGATTGGCCTGGTATCCGACGTGGAGTTTCCCTGGGAGGGCAAGCTCAGCCCAGAGGCTGGTTTTGAGCTCGCCCGGCTCATGAAGGCTCTGGTGCCCGATGTGCCGGTGGTGTTGCAGACGAGCCGCACGGAATTTCGTCCGCGGGCACTGGCTGCCGGGTATTCGTTCTTGCGCAAGCGTTCACCAACGCTGCTCAAAGATTTGCGGCGGATCCTCACAGAACAAGTTGGGTTTGGCGACTTCATCTTCCGTCTGCCGGATCTCAGCGAAGTCGCCCGCGCAAAAGATCTGAACGAGCTCGAGGAGCAGTTGCAAAGTGTTCCCGCCGAAAGCCTGACTTACCACGCCCAGAGTAACCACTTTTCCCATTGGCTTATGGCGCGAACCGAATTCGCTTTGGCAGTCAAGTTGCGGCCGCGCAAAGTCTCGGACTTCAACGGTCCGGAACATTTACGCCGCGACTTGATCGATTCCATTAACGACTACCGGCGTGAACAAAGTGAACTTCTGATTGGCGATTTTAACGCGGACACCTTCAGACCCTCCGATTCAGGGTTCTTGCGCATCGGCTCAGGGTCGTTGGGCGGAAAGGCTCGCGGTCTCGCATTCGTGCGCCATCTGTTGCGAAAGAATCGCATTGCGCGGCGTTTCCCCGGCATTCGCATCGCAGTGCCGCCGGCTCTGGTTCTAGCTTCGGACAACTTCGATCAATTCCTGGTGGAAAATAATTTGATGGACTTCGCTTTGGGCTGTGACGACGATGCTGAGATTCTGCAGAAGTTTCTGGCCGCTCAACTTGCCCCGAAGTTGCCGGAAGATTTAAAAGCCTTTCTTGAACAAGTAACGTATCCACTCGCCGTGCGCTCCTCGAGTCTGCTGGAAGACTCACAATACCAGCCTTTCACTGGAGTGTATGAAACCTTCATGCTGGGGAATCAGCAGCCGGATCTCGCGATGCGACTGGCGGAGTTAGTCGACGCCATCAAGCGGGTCTATGCCTCTACCTTCAGCCGCCACGCCAAAGCCTACGTGCGCGCCACTCCCTATCGGCTGGAAGAGGAAAAGATGGCGGTGATTGTGCAGCAGCTGGTTGGGGCCGTGCACGGACAACGCTTCTACCCAGATTTCTCCGGCGTAGTACGATCTCATAATTTCTATCCCGTGGCACCGATGACTTTCTCCGATGGCATTGCTGCGGTGGCTCTGGGATTGGGCCGAGCGGTGGTCGATGGCGGGAAGTGCCTGACGTTCTGCCCACGCTATCCGCAAAGTCTGCTGCAATTCTCTTCGGTCGAGGATATCCTCGCGAACTCGCAAACCGAGTTCTGGGCGCTCTCATTAAACGGTGTGCCCGAGGGACGTCCCGGGCATTTGCACGAGATGCGCTGCGGTCTGGACGTGGCCGAAGCCGATGGCACGCTGCCCGCCGTTGGTTCCACTTATTCGCTCGATAATGAGGCGGTGTACGACGGCGTAAGCCGGCCCGGAGTGCGCATTGTGAGCTTCGCGCCGATCCTCAAACATAATCTATTCCCGCTGGCCACGATTCTCGAAACCCTGGTGAAGGCGGGGGAACATGCTCTGGGCATTCCGGTGGAGATCGAATTTGCGGTCCGCTTGCCGCGCCATTCAGGCGAACCGGCCGAGTTTGGATTTCTGCAAGTTCGTCCGCTGACCCTTTCCCGCGATCACCAGGACTTGTCAATAGGCGACGTCGACCCTCGACAACTCCTTTGCCAGAGCAATAAGGTTCTGGGCAACGGCCGAATCGAGAACTTGCAGGACATCGTGGTCGTCGATTCGCAGCGCTTCGAACGGAGCAGGAGCCAGGAAGTCGCCAAGGCCGTGGCTCATTTTAATGGCCTGTTAAGCGCTGAGAACCGGCCGTACCTGCTGGTTGGTGTCGGACGCTGGGGATCGAACGATCCGTGGCTTGGAATTCCGGTGGAGTGGGACGAAATCTCGGGAGCGCGTGTGATCGTGGAAGCGGGCTTTCGAGACTTTCGCGTGACGCCTTCGCAAGGCAGTCATTTTTTCCAGAATCTCACCGCATTTCAGATCGGCTACTTTACCGCAAATCCAGATGCCGGGGAAGGCTCGGTAGATTGGGAGTGGCTGAGCGAACAGCCGTCTGTAGACGAAGACGGCTGTGTCCGACATCTACATTTTGATGGGCCCATGCGCGTGATCATGAACAGCAGAACCAGCCAGGGTGTTATTTTCAAGCCGGAACCGGCTGCTCCATAGACCGGCGTACCTTATCGGCGCCCAGTTCGGACCCGACGTACTGGCCGACGTTGAGCCTCATTCGGCTGGATCAGGCCGTTCGACAAAGGTTTCGGAGTGGTAACCCTTCGACCCCGATTGCCCGCGCGAGCGCGCTTCGCGGATCGGCATCGGACTTCAGTCTTTCGAAAATGAATCGTCGTAGCGGGGTTGCCAACCTAATTCGGTTCTGGCTGGTTCGTTCACATACACCCAGTCGATTCCTGGAAACATCTTCCAGCTCCGGCGCGCATACTCATACTCCGGAATCCTGCGACGAAACACCAGGGGCGCGTTGTGGCGCAGGTCAGAGAGATCATCTTGCATCAACGGCGTGATCGCACTGACGATGTACCGGCCGAAACCGGTGGTGGGCGAGCGCTCGATGGCGAGCAGATGGGCGGTTGCGGCATCCGCGATATCGACTCGCCGAAAAAGGAAACTCGTTTGCTTTCGTGTTGCTATCGTCATAGGATTCGCGCGTCGGTTTGCGCTCATCCGGCTCAGGAAAGAAGCGCGACGTTCTGAGGATGATCGAAGCCAGCGCCTGTTTCCTGTGGAATAACTCGCAAAGGTCTTCCGCCGCGCTTTTGGTTACACCGTAAATGTTTCGGGGAACGGGAGCGACGTCTTCGGTGATCCCTGCCGCGGGGCTTCCCTCGGGCGGGGTAAGAGCGCTTCCGAAGGCGCTCGTGGTGCTGGTGAAGACAAATGAGTTGACCCCAGCCAGCACGGCCTCTTCCAGTAGATTGAGCGTGCCGGTGATGTTGGTGTCAACGAAGCTCTGCCGATCGGGAGTTACGATGGGGGCTTGTGCAGCGTCGCGGTGTGGATCACGGCATCCACATCTGCCATGCATCGTCTTACGAGACGCCGGTCTACGATGGACCCGACCACATCCGTAAATTGCGATGGGAGAATTTCGAGCCCGATCATGCCGTGTTTCTCGTCCCGCAAGGTCCGAACCAGCGCTTCACCCAGGTGACCACTGCTTCCGGTAATCAATATTTTCATTCTCGGGGTTGGCTGGTCTTTTTGAGCGGACGCTGTCGGCAACATCGCCGCCTTAGGGATTGGGGTTTGAGGTCTGGGGCGCGTCGGCCTGCTGCTTGTGCGTCAACTTGCGATGAATATCGGGCCAAAATTCCTTGACCACGATGGTGATGGTATCGTACCCCACCTGGGTTCCCCACACGCTGAGAGTATTCGTTAAAGTACGATCCGACGCATTGTAAATGTACTGCACCATGCCGGTGCTCGGGTCGTAACGAGTGGTGATGAAGGAGCGAGGATGATAGGCATTGGTGGAGATTGCCGCCGACAGGGCGCTACCAAGAATTTCCGAGTAGTTGAATTGGGGTTTCCCGGAATCCGTCCGGGTGACAAAGATTCGGCTTACCGCATACTCAGTCCGGTGCACGAATGTGCCTTTGCCAGATTGGAAAAAACGCGGGTCCTGGTGCAGTAGCGACGGGAAGACGGCGCCGGTCATAAAATTTTCAATCGTTCCATCGGCAAACGCCGAGCCATACCGCTTAGCGTAACCTTCCCAGCCTTGACCATAACCGGGCTCACTGTTCTGGGCCTGGCTAATCCCCGACAAAAATCCATACCAGGCATATTGCACGGGATCGAATGAACTCCGAAAGACCACTTTGAATTTTTGTCCCGAGGTAAGGGGCGGCACCTGTCCGGCATTCTGCAAGGTAAGGAAGTTGGGAAGCGCAAAGAAAAGCCGGTCATTCGAGGTTCCTGCGTTCTTGTCGGGAACGGGCGTGGCGAGTTCTTTCGGCTCAGTGTCTTTCGGCTTCTCATTTGTTCCCGAGGGTGTTCCCGAAGGACTGCCTTGGGTTTGCGAAGGGCTTGCGTCTGGCGCCTGCGTTTGCTGGGCACAAGCGACTATCGGAAGAGAACTGGCAAGTGAAAAGAGAACAAAAAGCCTCGCGGCGTAGCGAATGAACAATGATCTCTCCTGAAGAACGGCCCCCCAGCCTGTGCGCGGGCGTTTGGTTATTCTAACAGTCTGGAGATCGATTCCCGGGGCAACGGCTCGGTTTTACATACCTTTACAAGCGAAACTCGGCTGCCGCACAAAGCCAGATTCTGAATTGTGCCTGAAAGTTGCATGAGGCAGGCGGAGGCCAGTTACTATAGGAGCTGACATTGAACTTCAAACTTCATAAACGAGGAATCGCATGTCAGAGCCGACGTACGAAGAACTGAAAGCCCGCCTGTCGCAGTTGGAAAAAGAAGTAGAGACGAAAAAGCGTAGCGGAGACCTGGTTTTCAAGGTTGGAGAAAAGGGCGGCGTCAGCGTCTATGGCCTGGGACGTTTTCCGGTCACGTTATATTACGAGCAGTGGAATCGGCTTTTGGGGGCAGCCAACGACATCAAAGCATTCATGGAAGAAAACAAATCCCGATTAAAGCTGAAAGAGCAGGGGTAAGCCGACCGGCTCCAATCCGAGGGCTGAGACCACGGCGTCACGTCGCGGATACATTTGTGGAACGAATGCTAGAGTTCGTGAAAGGGTTCACGCTATAATAAAAAGACCGTGCCCAGATACTCCATCGTCGTACCTCTACACAATGAGCAAGAGAACGTCACCGATCTCTACGACCGCCTGAAGGCGGTGATGGAGGCGGCGGGCGAGAGTTTCGAAATCGTGCTCGTCGACGATGGTTCCGCCGATCACACTTTCGCCATGCTGCGCGAAATTGCGGCCGTCGATAGCCGGGTCACGGTGGTCAAGCTCCGCCGCAACTTCGGGCAAACCGCCGGGCTGGCTGCGGGTTTCGACCATGCTCGCGGCGAATACATCATTGCGATGGATGGCGATCTGCAACACGATCCCGCGGACATCCCGATTTTTCTGGAGAAGATTGCGGCCGGCTATGACATCGTCAGCGGCTGGCGCAAGGTTCGTGTGGATAACTTCTGGATGCGCCGCATCCCCTCGCGCTTGGCCAATTGGCTGATGGCGAAGCTGAGCGGCGTTGATATTCACGATTTCGGGACGACCTTCAAAGCTTATCGCCGCGAGATTCTCGAGCAAGTGCCGCTTTATGGGGAGTTGCACCGTTTTATCCCGGCGCTTGCCTCGTGGTACGGCGCCTCGATTTGTGAAGTGCCCATCCGCAATATCAATCGCGAGCGTGGCATTTCGCATTACGGCATCTCGCGCACCTTCCGTGTCTTCTTCGATCTCATCACGATCCGGTTTTTACTCCGTTATCTTTCTCGTCCCTTGCACTTCTTCGGGACATTCGGTGTGATCAGCATGATGGGCGGCAGCGCTATCGTAGCGTGGCTGGGCGCGGAGAAGTTTCTGCGGCATGTCCCCGTCATGGGAGCTCACGGCCCGTTGATGATGGCCGCTCTGGGCCTGCTCCTCGGCGGCTTGAATCTGCTCGCGATCGGCCTGCTCGGGGAGATGCAAGTGCGCCACTACCACGAACCCCGCCACCGCGCGCCATACTCCGTCGATCGCGTGCTTCGTGCTCAAAGCGAAGAGCACAGCGTCTCGGAGTAGTCCATCGAAGAAGGATTTACCGACGTAAAGGAAGCGATTCCGATTTCCCCAGACTTTAACGGGTGTACCCATCGCGCGTCAAAGCCCCCTTGATCCCGGCGTATAATGTGCCGTTCGGTTGTTAGGAGCGTTGGTCATCATGGCCCAAACTACACAATACGCATTACAACTGGCCCGCCGCATGTCGCGGCTGGGTACGGAAACTGCCTTCGAAGTTTTGAACAAGGCGCGAGCACTCGAGCGTCAAGGGAAGAGCATCATTCACCTCGAAATTGGCGAGCCGGATTTCGACACCCCTCCGAACGTGATTGATGCTGCGGTGGACGCGCTTCATAAGGGCTGGACTCATTATGGTCCCTCCGCCGGCCTGCCCGAATTGCGGCAGACGATCGCCGAGTATGTGAGCCGCACGCGCGGGGTGAAGGTTTCACCCGAAGAAGTTGTAGTTGTGCCTGGCGGTAAGCCAATTATTTTCTTTACGATCCTCACGCTTATCAATGAGGAAGATGAGGCTATTTATCCCAATCCCGGATTCCCCATTTATGAGTCGATGATCCACTACGTGGGCGGCAAGGCGGTCCCGATCCAGCTTCGCGAAGACCACGATTTTTCGCTGGACGTAAATGAACTCGCGGGTCTGATCAGGGAGCGCACGAAACTGATCATCCTGAATTCGCCGCAGAACCCAACCGGCGGCGTCATGCAGCGCAGGGATGTCGAGCAAGTGGCCAGGATCATCGGCGACCGCAATATTATCGTTTTATCGGATGAAATCTACAGCCGCTTGCTTTTTGAAGGCCAGCATTTCTCCATTATGTCTGTGCCGGGGATGCAAGAGCGAACCATCCTGTTGGATGGTTTTTCGAAAACCTACGCGATGACTGGATGGCGCATGGGATACGGCGTCATGCGTCCGGACCTGGCGGCGCACATCACTCGCCTGATGACGAATTCGAATTCCTGTACAGCAAGCTTCACGCAGATGGCCGGTATCGAAGCCCTTCGCGGCGACCAGAGTTCGGTGGAGCATATGTGCGAAGAGTTCAAACGGCGGCGCGATGTGTTCGTCGCTGGCTTGAATAAGATCAAGGGTTTTTCCTGCCGTATGCCGAAAGGCGCATTCTATGTCTTCCCGAACATTACGAAGAGTGGCTGGAAGTCGAAACCGCTGGCGGATGCCCTTCTCGAGCAAGCCGGAGTCGCTGCACTTTCCGGAACTGCCTTCGGAGCTTTCGGTGAAGGCTACCTTCGCTTCAGTGTGGCTAATTCGCTCGAGAACCTGCAGCAGGCGCTGGAGCGCATCGATCAATGGACCCGGAAAAATCTCTGAAGACCGCAGTACGAGATTGGAGCCCGCTTCATGCCGGCGAAGAAGATTCCATTGCGAGCCGGGAAACCCAAAGCCAGTCGTCTGCATGCGCCGGGCTATGGCCTCCCGGCGGGGAACAAAGGCCTCCTCCCTTGGAGTTGGGCCGAGCAGCGGCTAGAAAAGTCTCATAACTACTGGATCACCACCGTCAAGCCCGACGGATCTCCGCACACGATGGTGGTCTGGGGTCTATGGCAGCATGGCTGCTTCCTGTTCAGCACGGGCAGCAAGTCGCGTAAAGCCCGCAATCTTGCAGAAAACCGTCGTTGCCTGGTGTGCACCGAGCACGCGCACGAAGCGGTCATCGTGGAAGGCATTTCCGAGATTGCCGAGGTCTCCGCGCGCCGCAAGTTTCTTCCTGAGTACGAGCGCAAATATAAGTTTGACATGAAAGGAATGGAGCAGGACATTCTGGCCATGAAAGAACCAGTCTTCGCCGTGCATCCGCTGGTTGTATTCGGGCTGTGGGAAAAGGATTTCGTTGGAAAGTCCACGCGCTGGAAGTTTTAGTGTGGCGCCGACGCTCCTTCGTGGGCACGCTCAGGGCAGGCTCAGGCCCGCCAATGGCGGCGGCATTCAAAAGACAAGACACCAAGCGCTGGTTCAAGCAAATCACTGATTCCCATGCGACTTGCAGTTCCGCGGGGGGAGAAAGGTCGCGGGCGAGGGCGCGCGCGCCCCACGGGATGCGTCACCCTGCTTCGTGATTTCCATCACATCGTTTCTTGCTGCTCCGCCTTAACCTCGGCCTAGCGCCGTGTGTTTGCACTTCTCCGGTGCAAAGGGGACAGCCATGGCCCTTACCGATTCCACCACCGGCAACGTCATCCGGGACTACTCCATTGAACAATTGCAGGACGCGGCCAATCTGATGCGCGGCTATGACCTGGTCGCGCTGTGCGCGGCGGGTTCGGGACACGCCGGAGGTACGCTGTCGATAATGGATATCGCCGCCGCGCTATACCTTAAAGTTGCGAATCACGATCCCAAGAATCCTTCCTGGCCTGGTCGTGACCGGATCATTTGGTCAACCGGGCATAAGGCTCCGAGTCTGTATCTGGGGCTGGCAGTCGCCGGCTTCTGTCCCGTGGAAGACGTGATGACACTGCGCAAGCTCGGTTCGCCTTATCAGGGGCACCCGCATTGGCTGAAGTTGCCGGGTGTTGAAGTCTCCACCGGTTCACTCGGTCAGGGGTTGAGCATCGCTGTAGGGATTGCCTTAGCCGCAAAGCTCGACGGCAAACCGTACAAAACTTTTTGTTTGATGGGTGATGGCGAACAGCAGGAGGGTCAGATCTGGGAAGCCGCAATGGAGGCCGGCCACTTTCACCTCGACAACCTGATCGGCATCATAGATTGCAATCGTCTACAGATTGATGGCTGGGTAAAAGACGTCATGGATGTCGAGCCGCTTTGCGCCAAGTACGGCAGCTTTGGCTGGGACGTCATGCGCATCGACGGCCACGATATGAATCAAGTGGTGGACGCGCTGCAGCAGGCGAAGGCGCCAACCGGCAAGCCGGTCGTCATTCTCGCCGATACGGTCAAGGGTAAGGGCGTCAGCTTTATGCAGGATCAGGCTGGATGGCACGGCAAAGCGCCGAACCTGGAGGAATTGGGCAGAGCGCTGAAAGAGCTGGGGCTCAGCGAGCGCATCCCGGTGCAGCAGTTACTGGACAAGGCAAATCGCTACCAGGCTGAGGTTGAGCAGAAGCTCGATTCCAAAATGCCCAAGTTCGCGCGTGACTATTGGTGGAATGGGGCGGAGACCATGAAGGTGAAGATGGAGCCCACGCGCAAAGGCTTTGGCCAGTCGCTGGCGGCGAACGGCGGTGATGAGCGCGTCGTCTGCCTTGGCTTGGACATTTCCGGATCCATCACCATCAGCGATTTCTATTCGGGTAAGCCGGAGCGCAAGAAACGCTGGATCAGCATGGGAATCGCTGAACAATCGGCCACGTCAGCTGCAGCCGGACTTGCCAAAGAAGGGAAGCTGCCCGTGCTCGGGACCTACGCCACTTTTGCCGCGGCCCGGAACCTGGACCAGATCCGCACGTCCGTGTGCTACGGAAATTTCAACGTCATGATTGCCGGTGCGCACGGAGGAGTCTCTGTCGGCCCTGATGGCGCAACGCATCAGGCGCTGGAAGACCTCTTTGCGATGCAAGGTCTGCCGAACATGTCAGTGGTCGTGCCCTGTGATGTGGAGGAGACACGCAAGGCTACGAACTACCTGCTGCTGCAGCATGTGGGGCCGAAATATATTCGCTTTGCCCGCGAAGCCACCCCGGTGGTCACGAATGAGAAGACGCCGTTTGTATTCGGCAAGGCGAACGTCATTCGTTTGCGCGGCGAGGCAGCTGGTTTTTCCGATGCGTTTGAAACTTGTCTGGCTGCCGGCTACAAGAACGAGTCGGAGGATCTCAGCATCATCGCCTGCGGGCCGATGGTTCCCGAGGCGATGCGCGCTGCCTACATTCTGAAGCGCGAGTATGGCTATGAGAGTCGGATTCTAAATGTGCATACGCTGAAGCCGCTTGATGAGGAGGCAATCATTCGTGCCGCGCACGACACGGGAGTGGTGGTGACCGCTGAAGAGCATCAGATCGGAGCCCTGGCGTGGAGGGTCAGCGCGGTCCTCACCGCGAGTCCAGAGCTTTACGGGCTACCCATCGTGACCGGCGCGATCGGAGTCAGAGACCGTTTCGGCGACTCAGGCGCACCCTGGGAGTTGATCAAGGAATTTGAAGTGAGCGCCGAGCATATTGCCCACAAGGCCGCGGAGTTGATGGCCTTCAAGAAGAAGCGCGCGGAAGAGAAGAGGGAAGAGCGCGAGCACCTGTTCTACGCGGGAATGCGTTAGCCCAGCATTCTCGGGCAGACGCTTCTTATTTCAAACCACTGACTACATAAAGATCCGAGAGCACGCGTAACGTGGAGTAGGCATACGACTTTCCATCCGCGCTGAGCCTGATGCTTACGATGCTCTGCACTCCTGCAGGATCTGCAGGAGAGATTTCCTTCCAGGGCTGCCGCTGGCCCGTTGCGAGGTCCACACGTACAATCTTCAGCGAAGGGCCAGGCGACGCCACCAGCAAGCCCTTGCCGTCTGGCGATAAGCCGACCGAGAACTCATCGGGGTTCAAGTTAAGGTTGAGCTTCTGCGGATCCCCCTCCGCAATCGGGTAAAGCCATGTCTGACGTTTCTGGTCTCTGGCGAGAATGTACTTTCCGTCGGGGGTAACGCGAGAACCGGACGTCCCCTCGGGAGTGAGCGCCCTTGGCGTGCCTCCCTGGATATCCAATAAATAGGTGCGCGCCCCGTGTCCCGGTTCGGCGGAAGAGAAAACGATCGACTTGCCGTCCGGCAACCAGGCAGGTGCGAAGTGATTAAACTTGTCATCGGTGAGTTGCCTGGACTCACCGACGCCTGTCGGAAGCAGTATCAGCTTAGCCGGAGAGCCAACGAGAGATACCACCCATTGACCGTCTGGCGAAAGATATCCGAAGCCACCGTCACCCAGCCGGACCGCTGGCGAACCGTCCGTGTTACGCAGAAAAATACTGTAGTTTGCACCCGATGCTTCGCCGGTCTCGGAAAAAACCATGGTCTTGCCGTCCGCAGACATGTCCGTGATCAAAGACCAATCAAACCACGAGAGGCTGCGTTCGCGGGTTTCGCCGGGTGCAAGAGCCGAAAGGCTCATACGAGCTTTGTCCGCGGTCAAAAGAACGAGGCCGTTACGACTGATGTCGTGTATGGTCAGCCCTCCGGGCGCACGGTAAATGAGACGCTCCTTGCCGGAAAAGTCGAGGGCGTAGATGGAGCGCGCCGAACCCGCCGGGACAGCGGAGAACCATACTTCCTTACCATTCGGGGCCCAGGCCAATCCCTCGACGCTCGAGTAAAAGGAAGAACTTGATTTAGGATTTCCATGCGCATCGATGATGACGACACGTCCGTCGTCGCCGCTGGATACATGGTCAGCGATGGCGAGGTATTCTCCGCTGGGCGAGAAACGCACATGACTAACCCAGCCGCGCGGTTCGTAGATCACAGTCCCCGCCGGAAATTCGAGATGAGATGCAGTGGTGGTGCCGGGGCGAATGACGGCCAGCGACTGGCCGTCGGGTGTCCAGTCCGCCCACATGACCTGGTCAATCACCTCGCGAGGCGCGCCTCCTGCCAGCGGAACGCGGGCCAGGGTTCCAGTCTGAGCGAAAGCACGGTTATTCGTGGGGTGCAAGGAGATCGCCATCTCGCCCTTTGAGGAGACGGATAAAATCTGAGCGGAAGGCAGACCGACTGTCCGCGAGTCCGTACTGTCGAAGCGAGTAGAAAAAATCTCCTGTGGCTGGCCTTCCCAGGCGGCGCCGTAAACGATGGTCTGTCCGTCTGGCGCATAGCGGGCGGCCCAGACGGTGCCGTTGCGGAAAGTAACTTCATGGAAGGTTGGATTGGACGCAGCGACTCCGCGATGAGCGAACCGGTAGATGCCCGCCCAGGATCCGAGCAAAAGTAATCCAGCGATCAGCGGTAGAAGCCAACGGCGCGGCGAAGGTTCTTCCGGGATGGCGCGCATGCCGCTACGGGTCGATGCCGAGATATCGGTGAGAGCCCCGAGATTGAAGGCCACGTCGCGCGCAGACTGAAAACGCTCGGCAGGATTTTTCTCCAGGCAGTGGCGGACGATGCGTTCGAGCGCGGGCGGGACGTTGCGGTTCGTCTCTGCCAGGTCGGGCGGATCCTCTTTGAGGATGGCGCTCATGGTATCGACCGGCGAATCGCCGTGGAAAGCGCGCTTGCCGGAGAGCATTTCGTAAAGGATGGCGCCGAGAGCGAATATGTCGGCGCGCGCATCAGCGGGTTTGCCTCGGACTTGCTCGGGCGCCATGTAGCCGACGGTACCCATGACGGTTCCAGCGTCGGTGGCGACCACTTGCGTAGGTTCATTGCCGGAGGCATCGGCTTCCGGCCGAGTAAATTTGGCGAGTCCGAAGTCAAGAATCTTTACGCGTCCGTCGTGCGTAAGGAAAATGTTTTCAGGCTTCAGATCGCGATGGACGATGCCCTTCTCGTGCGCGGCGGCGAGGCCGCTCGCAATCTGCTGAGCGTAGTCGATGGCCTTGCGGGAGGGAAGCACGGTAACGCGTAGACGGTCGCGCAGAGTTTCGCCTTCGAGCAGTTCAGAAACTACGTAGGGCGCGCCCCGGTCATCGCCGATGTCGTAGATGGAAAGAATGTTGGGATGGTTGAGGGCGGCGGCGGCGCGGGATTCCTGCGCGAAGCGCTGCAGGCGATCGGGATCGGTAGAGAAAGATCCGGGGAGAATTTTGACGGCGACGTCGCGATTGAGGCGGGCATCCCGTGCGCGGTATACCTCGCCCATTCCGCCAGAGCCCAGCGGCGATTGAATTTCATAAGGACCGAGCTTTGTGCCAGAGGCGAGTGCCATGAGTGCGCGCAATTATAGCTTAAGGAAGCCAGGTTGCACGAGCTTGGGTGGACAGGGTGGAGGGACAGGGAATCGATTGCGTTACATTGCGCCGTGAGCTTGCTGCGCCCGGTGACGCGATGATCCGTCGGGTATGATATTTTCAGCATTTCGCATCGGTGCCAGTGGCAAGGGCAATCTAAGAATCTCATGAGCCAGAAACTTCGTGTTTTTGCGACCTGCGACATTGGAGAAGCGCTGACCTTGCTTCGGAGCCGCGGATATGAAGTCGAAGTCTACGCCAAACCGGAGGCTCCACCGAAGAGCCTCATCCTCGACAAAGTGGCGTCGGGCATCGACGGACTTATCACAACGCTTCGCGATCCGATCGATGCCGAGGTTTTTGAAGCCGGCAAGGACAACTTGAAGGTGGTTGCCCAGATCGCGGTGGGCTTTGACAACATCAATCGCGCGGACGCGAACCGCTACAAAATCCCTTTTACTCACACGGCAGACGTTCTCACCGAAGCCACTGCTGAGTTTGCTTTTCTAATGCTAGGCATGCTGGCGCGCAAGATGTGGAGTGCCGAGCATCTCACGCGAGAAAACCGTTGGGGTTACTGGCATCCCTACCTGCCGTTTCTCGGGGATGAGATCACCGGCAAGGCGATTGCGATTATCGGCACAGGGCGGATCGGGTTGGCTCTGATCAAGAAGTGCGCCGGCTTCGACATGAACATGTTGTGCTATGACCCCGCTTACGAAAACCACGATTACATCAAAGCCATCCAGGAAACCATGGACCTGCGCCAGGCTCGCGGCATCTCGAGAGAGAAAAACTGGATCAAGTATGTTCCGTTTGAAGATGCTCTGCGCGAAGCGGACTTTGTCAGCGTGCATGTTCCGCTGTTGCATCCAGGCGAAAGCTCCACGCCGACTTATCATCTGTTCAAGGAGCGTACGTTGCGCCTGATGAAGCCCACAGCCTTCCTGGTGAACAACTCGCGCGGCCCGGTGGTGGACGAATCGGCACTGGTGCGCGCGCTGCGCGAAAACTGGATTGCAGGCGCGGCACTGGATGTCTACGAAAAGGAGCCCTTGCCCGCCGATTCTCCGCTGCGCGACCCTTCGATTGCCGACCGCTGCCGGCTGATGCCGCACTTCGCCAGCGCGGCACGCATCACGCGGCTGGACACCGATCCCAACAAAGGCATGGCAGGACGCTGCGTCCAGGGACTGATCGATGTCCTCGAATCGAACTATGGCGGCGACATCACAAAAATGCCTTATGTCGTCAACAAAGAGGCGTTCGCCAAAAGCTAACCTTTTACCCGTCTTGGTGGTGGCTCATCATTAGAATAAGAATAGATTGCAGATTGGTCTTCCCCGAGGACGCGAATGAAAAAAGCGGTAGAGTATCTTCCGATCGTATTCCTGCTCGCCATCCCACTCGTATTTGCCGAAACTCCAGGCCCAAACGGCGAATTGAAGTTGATTCCTGAACCCAAGGAAGTGCGATTGCGCGAAGGAAGTTTTCACGTCAGGGGCACGACAAGAATTCTTGTGGAGTTCGGACATCAATCCGAAGATCGAATTGCCGCGGAAACTCTGGCTGAAGAAATTCACGATCAATCTGGGTTCAAGCTCCGCATCACCGGCGAAAGCGCGCAGGCCAAGGAAGAGCGAAGCACCATCTCTCTGGCGCGGCTGCGGGATCGCAACCCCAAGGAATTTCTGGAATCGAAAGGCCTGACGGCGGACTCAATTGGCGAACAAGGCTATCTTTTGTTCGCCGACGATTCCCATTTGATCGTTGCCGCCAATACTGGTCAGGGATTGTTTTACGGCGTGCAAACGCTGCGGCAACTGCTTCATGTCGAGGGTGGAAGGCTGCTGTGCCCTGCGGTTTCGATTCGTGATTGGCCGAGCATGGAGTGGCGGGGCGTGCAAGACGACATCAGCCGCGGTCCCGTTCCCACGGAGGACTTCATGAAGCGCCAGATCCGAACTCTGGCCGCCTACAAGGTAAATCTGTTCGGACTTTACATGGAGCATGTGTTCGATTTCGCAAGTCAGCCTCTGGTCGCCCCCAAGGAAGCTGCGCTCACACCGGATGAAATCAAGGCGCTGGTGGCCTATGCCAAGGAACGATACGTAACCATTCTTCCTGAGCAGCAGACCTTTGGACATCTCCATCACATGCTGAAGTACGAAGTCTACGCGGATGTTGCCGAGCGGCCGCATGGCCATGTGCTGACCCCAACGAAGCAAAAATCCTACGACATCATCCAGGCAATGTACGCGGATCTGGTGCCGCTGTTTCCCGGCCCTTTCTTGCATGTTGGAGGCGACGAGACATTTGAGCTTGGCCACGGACAGACCGCCGCCCGCGCTGCCGAGGTTGGTCTGGGAAGGGTTTACCTCGAGCACATGCAGAAGGTGAGTGAAATTCTGCAGCCATATCACAAACAGCTCATGTTCTGGGGCGACATCGCGGTGAAGTATCCGCAATCGCTAGGCATCCTATCCAAAAACATGATCGCCGTTCCGTGGGATTACGATGCCAAGGCGAGCTACGAGAGCATCATTAAGCCGTATCGCGATGCCGGCCTGCGGGTAGTGGTGGCGCCGGGGGCGAATAACTGGAATCAAGTGTGGCCGAATTTTGCTGTCGCTTTTATAAACATCCGCAACTTTGTGCGCGACGGCCAAAAGCTCGGTGCGATGGGTATGCTTAACACCACTTGGAATGACGACGGTGAGTCGCTCTATGGGATGGCTTGGCCCGGCTTGCTGTTCGGGGCGGCGAGCGGCTGGCAGGCAGGCGAGTCCAGTATCGACCAGTTCAAGAACTCCTACGATTGGGCCTTCTATCGCAATCAGGACTTCACATTTCGCGACGCGATCGAGAATCTGGACCGTGGGCATGAGGCGCTGGCTAAGGTGAAAGTCGAAACCGAGACGGATGATTTGTTCTGGGTCGATCCATTCACGCCCGACGGTGCAGCGCTGATGCAGAAGATGGTTCCGGCAGCCAGCGAGATGCGTTTGGGAGCCGAACACGCGCTCGAATCGCTCTTCCGCGATGGTGACAAAACACATGCCAATCAGGAGACGCTCTCCGACATGATTTTAGGTGCATGGCGCTGGGATGCTTTGGGAATGAAAGCGGAGTTCACGCAGGAGATCAATCGCTTCTACTGGGACGCCTTCCAGAACCAGACCGACGTGGACCGGGTGGGCAATGACCTGGAAGAAATCAGTTCGATCAACGCTCGACTGGAAGATCTGCGCGACGCTACCACTCGCCTCCGTCAGATGTACCGCGCAGCATGGATGCGAGAGTACAACCCGTTCTGGCTGGACAATGTTCTGGTGCGTTACGACACGTTGGCGCGAGAATTCCAGGCGAAAATTGTCGCGGTGCGGCAGGCCCGCCGGCAATATAATGCGACAAAAACTTTGACTCCGCCGCAGGAGCTGGGATTCTACCTGCAACCCTAGAAGTAAGGTTATGCTCGCTTCCGTCACGCGCCTTCGGGTTCGCTCCGTGATTTATCCTCCGGCGTTTATTTGGGAGACCTTTCTTTCTCAACGGCAAGTCGAGCGCGCAGACGGATTTCGTGGAGGCAGACTTCTCATCGACCCAGGGCGCGCATTCTGGGCCTTGACGTGTGGGAAAGTGAGCGGGCGATGAAGGCGTTTTGCGGCTCCGGCTTGCACGCCAAGGTTATGCCGCGCCTTGCGATATGGTGCGAGGTAGCCTCCTACGCTCACTGGGTTTCAGAGGGCGATGCTCTCCCAGCGTGGCGCGAGGCTTACGAACAATTGGTGAGGGATGCCCGCTTGTCACGAGTAGAGCACCCTTCTCCCAACCACGAGGCTCGGCGTTTCGCAGAGCCTCGCCTGAGACCTTTGATCGGCGTAGACCTGAAACCTTCCGGGAAATTTCCGTAAACTTCTCCACGCAAAAAGGGAATTGGAGGGATGTTAGGCTCGGTCAGAATGTTTTCCAACCGCACCGACTGGAAGCTGACGCGCAATCGCTTGACCGAAGCGCTCGAAGAAGTGCGCTCCAGCGGCGTTCGCGTGCTTGATCTCACACTCTCGAACCCCACGCGTGCCGGACTGCATTACGAAGAGTCGGCCATTCTTCAATCGTTAGCTTCCCCGCGGGCAATGGACTACGACCCTCAGCCGAAAGGTTTGTCGATCGCGCGCACCGCTGTGGCAGCCTATTATCAGGCTCATCACGGCATCCCTGACTTCGATGCAGAGCGGTTGATTCTCACCACCAGCACCAGCGAAGGTTATTCGTTCGTGTTCCGTTTGCTCTGCAATCCCGGCGACGAGCTGCTGGTTCCGCAGCCGAGCTATCCCTTGTTTGAGTTTCTCGCTGATCTTGAGGACGTGAAGCTGGTGCCCTACCCGCTGATTTATGACCACGGCTGGCAGATGGATCTTCCGTCGCTGGAGCAGGCAGTGACGAAGCGCAGCCGTGGCGTGGTTGTGGTTCATCCCAACAACCCTACGGGCTCCTACGTGCACGCGAACGAACAGCAATCTCTCAGCAGGTTTTGCCGTGAGCACGCACTCGCGGTGATTGCGGACGAAGTTTTTCTGGACTATGCGCACGATGGATCGTCGCAACGAAGCTTTGTCGACCACCAAGAAGTTCTCAGCATTACGCTCAGTGGCCTTTCGAAAATCTCGGCGCTGCCACAGATGAAGGTGGCGTGGATCGCAACCAGTGGTCCGAAGGCGGAGGTGGCCGCGGCACAGGCACGACTGGAGATCATTGCCGACACGTATCTCTCCCTGAACGCACCCCTGCAGTGGGCGACCCCGGCGTTGCTGGATCAACGGCAGAGCATTCAGCAACAACTGATCGACCGGGTGCTCGCGAATCTCGCAGAACTTGACCGGCAAATTGCCGCGCAGAAAATTTGTCAACGCTTGCGGGTGGAAGGCGGATGGTTCGCGGTGTTGCGGGTTCCGGTGACGCAAACCGATGAGGAGCTGGCTGTCGATCTGCTGCGGCGCAAGTCTGTGTTGGTGCATCCCGGGCACTTCTATGACTTCCCGAGCGATGGATACGTGGTGCTGAGCCTGATCACTCCCGAAGACGGGTTCGCGGAGGGGATCAGAAGGCTGTTGGAATTGCTGATTGCTGATTTTTGATGGTTGATTGAAGGGCCATAAGGAGGAGTGAAATCAGTATCAACCATCAGCGATCAATCATCTTCTAGGTTTTCACCAGAAAAGGATTGCTCTCGCGTTCTTCTCCGATTGTGGTCCGCGGGCCGTGGCCGGGCACCACTATGGTGTCATCCGGTAAGGCGAGCACAGTACCGTGAAGCGACTGCATGATTTTCTGCATGGAGCCGCCGGGAAGGTCGGTGCGGCCGATGGAGCCAGCGAACAGGGTGTCACCGGCAATCAAAGTCCTCTCGGCGGGGAAGTATAAGCAGATGCTACCTTCGGTGTGTCCGGGTGTGTGCAGAATGCTGGCTGCGTGTGCTCCGGCGTTCACTGTGTCTCCGGCGCTCAAGCTTTGATCGATCTCGACTGTCCCCGGCGCCGCCATGCCGACCCACGCGGCCTGCACGTCGAGCATTTTGATAAGAGCATAATCGTTCTGATTGAGCAGAATCGGCGCGCCGGTAACTGCGCGCAACCTCATCGCTCCCCCAACGTGGTCGATGTGGGCGTGCGTAATGACGATCTGCTTGACCTGCAGGTTATGCTTGCGGATGATCGCGAGGACATCTTCAATGTCATCGCCGGGATCGATGACCATTGCTTCATGGGTAGTTTCGTCACCGATAATGGAGCAATTGCATTGCAGCGGCCCCACCGGCAAGATTATGTGAATCATGCTTCCATTGTAGCGAACCGAGTTTGTGAGTACCGAGTACCGGCGGGCGGAGTAAAAACAGATAAAGTCGGGTTCCTACTTGTCGTAGGACGCGACTGGCGCGACAATACGCCAGCGCTCCTGGGGAGGTTTTGTGGCAGCTAAATACCGTCAGCATGGATATCAGGATCGCGATCGGGAGAAGGAGCCGCGGAAGGGGTCCGGCGAAAAATCGGGGGCGGCGCCGCCGAAAAGAGACAACACCTTCGGACCGCGACCGGTAAATTTGCCTGGGACCCATACCGTCTCGCGATGTACGCAATGCGGCACGGTCTTGCAAGGGATGCCGCCCACGGGCCTTTGTCCCAAGTGCGGTTTCGAACTGCACTCCTGCAAGCAGTGCGCGTACTTCGATCCCGGCAGCCGCTTCGAGTGCATGCGACCGGTCCCCAAGCGCGTGGAGAAGAAAGACGTGCGCAACGATTGCACGTTCTACGAACTTCGTGTTGCCCGAGAGAAGGAAACCTCCACACCAGCCACCCTGCGGCCCAACGATGCGCGGCAGGCGTTTGAGAATTTGTTCAAGAAGTGACGGGCGGCCCTGTTCCCTTCGGGGCGGACGCCCTCAATCCGAGGCGCACTCAAGCGCCGCGCTGGAAGCGTTGCCCTCCAAACCAAGTCTTCAGGGTAGCGGTTTGAGCGGCTTTACTATGGTTTCTGCGTCGGCCTCAAAATCATCTCGCTCACAAACGACCGCGGACTTTGCGTCACCAGCATGGCTACGGCACGCGCTATGTCTTCCGGTTGCAACATTTTCGACGGGTCCTTTCCCTCATGCGGACTTAAGTCAGTGTTGGTTGAACCCGGACAGATCACACTCACGCGGATGTTACGGCCCCGTAATTCTTCCGCTACGGAGTAGCTCAGGCCGTTGAGTCCCCATTTGGATGCCGCGTAGGCGGCGCCATCCGGCAACGCATTCTTGCCAGCTATCGAAGAAATGTTGATGATGTGGCCGGATCGGGCACGGATCATCAGGGGCGCCAGGGAGCGGATCGCGTAATAAACGCCGCGCAGATTGGTGTTGAGGATCTGCTCCCATGCATCGGGAGGAAGCTGATGCAATGGCCCGCCAGGGCCGCCGATACCCGCGTTGTTCACCAGTACATCCAATCGTCCGAAGGATGATTCAACGCGTTTTGCCATCGCCTCGACTGCGTCGAGGTTGGTGACGTCGCAGGCTATGACTTCGGCTTTCCCGCCAGCCTGGGTAATCCTGTTCGAGGTCGAATCGAGCGCGGCACGGGTGCGTCCGCAAAGCACCGCAGTGGCTCCCAGTTCTGCGATCGAGCATGCAATGGCGCCCCCAATTCCGCCGCCTGCGCCAGTAATAATCGCCACCTGCCCGGCGAGCGGACGAACTTTGTCGGTACTTTGTGGGTTCATGCGTAATCTTTGAGCTCCTTCCTCGGAATGAATAGCAGCCGTCGAGGATCGTGCCGCCATTGCGATCCGCCGTTGCTAAATGAGCATCTTATACAATAACCGGAGGGTAAACGTTGAAGTTGCTTGCCTTCGCAAGACGAGGTACTTATAATCCGGCCAACCGGGACGTAAGGGCGAAGCCTTCACCTTCAGTTTGCCCCAATTTCTCGGGCCCTGCCCGGAACCGCACTCGGCATTGCGAGCAGGATACGGAGCGCGTGAGCTGTCCAGCGTGAGTGCCGCGGTTGCAATGACGAACACCATTTCATGACATTGTCGATACCCGAAAGGTGCAAGGAGCCCATACTGATGAAAAAGATTCTGGTCACGGTTGTGCTTGGGTTGGCTGCCACAGCAGCAGCCCAGAGTGCCGCGCAGCCGGCGCAACAGCCATCGCAGCCAGCGGCGCCGGCGGCCCAAGGACAACCGCCCGCGGCGGCGCCCGTCATTAAAGATCCCGCCGAATACAACGCTTACGTGGGGGCAATCAAGCAGACCGACCCGGCGGCGCAGATCAGCGGCCTGGAAGCGTTCATGACGCAATATCCGAACAGCGTGATGAAGGTGGCCGCGCTGGAAACTCTGATGCAGGACTACCAGCGGATGAATAACCAGCAGAAGACCATCGATACAGCGACGAAGCTGGTGAATGTTGATCCTAACAATGTGCGCGCACTGGCATTATTGGCTTTCATTGATCGGCTCAAGGCGCAAGGCGGCGACCCCAACGCCAAGCAGGATCTGGTAGATGCGAAAAAGTATGGGCAGATGGGTTTGGATGCTCTGCCAAAGTTCAGCAAGCCAGAGGGTACGTCCGACGCTGATTTTCAGAAGATGAAAGATCAGATGACCGGGATTTTCAACGCCGCGATCGGAATTGCTGCCCTCACGGATAAGGATTACGACACCGCAAGAAAGGCCTTGCGCGCGGCGGTCGACAGCAGCCCTGACTCGCAAAAGGATTTCGCGGTAGTGTACCCGTTGGCGCTGGGTTATGCCGGACCCACGCCGCCCGATCCGAAGTACCCACCGGATCCGCTCAATGCCATCTGGTACGCTGCCCGCGCTTCTGTCGTAGCGCCAACGCCTCAGTATCAGCAGCAAATTGAGAAATACGCGAAGAACCAGTACATGAAGTACCACGGCGGAGACGACGGCTGGACGGACGTTCTGGCGCAGGCGAAAGCGAATCCGACCCAGCCCGCGAATTTCAGCATCAAGCCCGCCCCCACTCCACCGGAACAGGCCCACAATATGGTGGTGGCCACTCCTCCCGAAAAAATGGACTTCGCTACCTGGGAGTTCGTGCTCTCCAACGGCAAGCAGGAAGATCAGGATGTCGTGTGGAATGCCATTAAGGGCAAACCTGTTCAGATGAACGGAACTGTCATCAAAGCTACGGCGACTGAATTCCAAATCGCCGGCAGTTCGGATGATATTGATGCGAAGAAGCCGGACATTACCCTCACCTTCGAACAGAAAGTTCCGCTGCGGTTAATCCCGAAAGAAGGCGCCAGCCTGGACTTTCAAGGGGAACCTGCTTCCTATACTCCAAACCCGTTCATGATGGTAATGGAGAAGGGCAAGCTATTGACCCCGACGCCGGCCAAGAAGGCTCCGGTGCATCACAAGCCCGCTTCGCAGTAGGCAGGCGGCAATCAAGATTTGAGGCAGCCTTCAGGGCTGCCTTGAATTTTTGGTGGGGCTTAACATTCCGACCGAGGGTTAGCGCGCAGCTTTCTTCTCTACACCGAGTGGGCGCGCACTGCGGGGTGGCCGCTTCGCGCCATCCCGCAGCTGTCGTACATCGATCTTAAGCTCATCGATGGTCCGGCTTAGGGTGTTTCGATGCATGCCCAGTTCACGGGCAGCACGGCACTGGTTGCCTTTGTTCTCCTGAAGCACGGTAAGAATGAATCGCTTCTTGAACTCGCGCACGCCTTCGGAGTAGAGGATGTTGCTTTTGTACATCTGCAGGATGAGTGCTTCTAATTGATCTTTCAAGGTGGGTCTCTCTCTTTGCTTTAATTAATGTATTCTCTCGACCGGCCGTGCTTGCCCGAAAGCATTTATTTTCCGGACGTGACTGGAGCGCCCTTCAGATCTTTCGGGGCACGATGCAAGAAATCCAGTCCCTCATAGAACCGAGCCCGTAATGCCGTGGGCGCCAGCCAGATGGCTGCCCGTCCGAACACCAGAAAGTACGGCGCCAGCTCCGATTTTTCCAATATCGACGAGGTCGGCGTAAAAGCCGTCATTCCCATCAAGACAACAGCGACCGTCAAAGCGCCCTTCACTACGCCCAACAGCGCGCCCAGAAAGCGATCGAAACCGCTCAAACCGACTTTCTTCAGCAACCTTCGTGCCATCCTTCCAGCAATGCTGAAGATGACGAGAACCGCGAAAAAGATAATGAGGAAACCTAAAATCTCCGCCAGCAGCGCCGAATTGAGAAACGATTGCAACCAGAGCGCGAGCCTCTGGTACTGCCAGGCGGCGACGACATAACCTACAAACAGGCCGGCCATGCTGAAGGCCTCGGCGAAGAACCCGTGCATGGCGGCCAGTAAAACATTCAGCAAAATCACAACAACGATCAACCAGTCCACCGCCGTCATGTCATTGTCCGGCTGGTCGAACTCACGCCCAACACGACCCGCTTACACATCCAGCTTGTGTCCCGTGAGCTGGAGGAAGGCGCCAAGATATTTTTCACTGGTACAGCGTGCAACTTCAGCTGGCAGGGCGGGCGCAGGCGGCTGCTTGTTCCAGCGAATTTGCTCCAGATAATCGCGAACATACTGTTTGTCGTAAGACTCCTGGGCTCCCCCGGGCGCGTACTGATCGGCGGGCCAGAAGCGGGAAGAATCCGGGGTCAGAACTTCATCCGCCAGCGTGATTCCCTTGGCCGTGCGGCCAAACTCAAACTTGGTGTCGGCAATGATAATTCCGCGCTGGCGTGCGTAATCGGCAGCTTTCTTGTAGGCCCGCAGTGTGAGGTCGCGAAGCGTGCTGGCAGTCTCGGCACCGACCAATTCACACATCTTGGAGAACGTAATATTTTCATCGTGGCCGCTCGTGGCCTTGGTTGACGGCGTGAAGATCGGCTCCGGGAAGGCTTCGGACTCTCTCAGTCCGGCCGGCAATTCGATTCCGCAGACCTTGCCCGTTGCCCTGTATTCTTTCCACGCGGAGCCGGAAATGTAGCCGCGTACTACGCATTCCACGGGAAACATCTGGGCGCGCTGCACTAACATGGACCGGCCACGTAACTGATCCGCATACTCCCGCAGGACCTGCGGATAGCGGGTCACATCTGCTGTGATGAGGTGGTTGGGGACGATGTCAGACAGGAAGTCGAACCAGAATAAAGAAATCTGGCTGAGAACGCGGCCTTTGTGCGGGATGCCGGTCGCCAGCACATAGTCGAAAGCTGATATGCGGTCGGTCGCCACGAAGAGCAATCTTCCGTCGTCGAGTTGGTAGATGTCGCGTACCTTTCCACTGGCGTGAAGCTGGAGTTCCGGAAAATCTGTTTGCAAGAGAACGGGATCGAGAAGTTCAGAGTTCATATTGAAATACTAAGGCAGGAGCGAGCCGTATTTTAGCCCCTCAGAATCTTTTGTCAACGACAGAGATCACAACCCGGAGAGCGAGTCCTATCCTGTTGAGAAAAAAACCCTTGGCTGTCATGAAGACATCGCTTCGCGACGAGAATACGCGGAACAGCCAGCGGCCGCTTGTGGAAAACCTGAGGATGAGCGTGGAAAATCGTGCCTCGGCGAGGGCTCCGGTCTTGATCAACCAACTACACCGATTGGAGCCAAACAGTTGGCTCTCGTACTACGTCGCCCCGAAGCGCACTGAAACGAGTTTCGACACGCCGGGTTCCTGCATGGTAACGCCATAAAGTACGGGCGCAATGCTCATTGTCTTCTTGCTGTGCGTAATGAGGACAAACTGGGTTTGGAGGCTCATCTCTTTTACCATGTCGGTGAAGCGACCGATGTTGGCTTCGTCAAGCGGCGCGTCCACCTCGTCCAAGATGCAGAATGGGCTGGGCGTGTACTGGAAGATGCCTACCAGCAGGGCCAGCGCGGTTAGCGCCTTCTCACCTCCGGAGAGCAGCAACACACTCTGCAGCCGTTTGCCGGGAGGCGAGGCGACAACGTCGATACCGCTCTCCGCGGAGTTCTCCTCGTCGGTGAGCTTCATGAAGGCATGGCCACCGCCGAAGAGTTTCTTGAAGGTGGCCTGGAAGTTCTCGTTGATTTTGGCGAAGGCTTCCTGGAATTTCTGGCGTGACACCTCGTCGATCTCGCGAATCGTCGCCGTGGTGTTCTCGATCGAGGAGATGAGGTCCTTACGCTGCGTCTCGAGGAATGTGTGCCGCTCTGCGCTCTCTTTGTATTCTTCGAGTGCCATCATGTTCACCGGGCCCATGGCCTCGAGTTTGGCGCGCATCTGGCGATAAGACTGATCGCGAACAGCTAGTTCCTCACCACTGACGAGCGCCAGCGTATTGTCAGCCATCAAGGCGGGACGCTCGATACCGAGTTCGTTGAGGCAAGTTTCCGCCATGTACATGGCGTCGGCCTGCAGTTTTGCTGCTGATGCTTGTAGCTCGCCGCGGCTGTCACGGGCCTGGTCGAGAAGTTGGCGGGCGTCGCGCAGAAGCTCATCGATTTCCGAGAGCCGCGCCCGTAGTTGATCTTTCTCGAATTGCAGCAGACCTTCGCGCACCTGTCCTGCATTGCGCTCCTCTTCAAAGTCAGCAGTTTGCTGCTCGAGGCGGAGGTTCTCCGTCTCGCGCTGCAATTTTTCGGCCGCCGCACTTTCGATCTGCGAAACGAGGGCATGCACCCGTTCATTCATTTCGACAAACAGTGAGTCGATGCGCCCGAGAACGGCGGTCGCTGAGCGATGGCGTTCTTCGAGGGCCGCGACTCGCGCCACGCGATGAGAGCTGGCTTGGGCCGCATCTTCCCGCCGCTGCCGCAGTGCTCCGAGAGACTCCTGCGCTGCTGCGATCTGCTGCTCCAGTCGGGATCGAGTCTGTTCCAGTGCGGCAATCTCGGCCTGCCGCGCGGCGAGGATCGATTCCTGCTCGGCGCGCTCAGCCGCAAGACGATGCAGCTCCGCCCGCGAAATGCTTACCCGCTCGGTCACGCGCGCCATTTCCGAATCAAGCTGCTGCAGCATGTGGCCGGAGGTCATCGACTGACGTTCGGCTTCCCGCCTCTCGCCATCCAGCCGTTCCAGCAGGGAAGTGAGCTCTTGAATCTCGCGGCCCAGCGTGAGCACATGCATCTCTTCGTCGCGAAGAGCGCGCTCCAGAACTTCGAGCTGACGGAGCACGTCCCGGAGTTCCCGCTTCATCGATAGCGGTCCTTCGGCGCGCTGTTTTCCGCCAGTGACGGTCACGTTGTGAAAGCATTCCCCAGATTGCGAGAGGAAGAATGCATCAGGATTTTCCAGCGCCAGACCCCGCGCGGTGTCGGATCCGGGAACAATATAGCCATCGCGCAGCTTCGGCAGTATCACCTCCAGCGATTTTCCGAAACCATCGAGAACGCGAATGGTATTTTTCAGCGGCACGATGGACGCCGTAGGGGGCGCGCAGTGTGCGGCCTCGTCGACCAGAAAAGAGAATTTGGCCTGCGCGTCCTCGGGATGAACCAGAAAGGTAGCCCGGCCATCTACATCGCTGCGCAGCAAGCGGAGGCCTTCGTCCGCGGCGTCCCAGGACTTGACCACGATATAGTTCAGTTCGTCGCGCAGAAAATCTTCGACCACGCGCTCAAAGCGCGGCTCAACTTCCAGAAAGTCGGCGAGCACGCCGACCGGGGCCAGTCCGCTCTGCATTACTCCCGACTGAAAGAGGCGCCGAACCGATTCCGTGGAATATCCGTGCTCAGCGATGACCGACTCGAGCGATCCTTTCTTTCCTAGACCCGTTGCAAACTCCGCCCGCAGCACGTCAAGATTGGTCTTGGCTCTGGTTTCCTCCAGACGTTTGGATTCGATCAGACGGCGAAGCTGGCTAATCTCTTCGCCGATTCCGGCGACGCGTTGAGTCACGGTTTCGAACTCGAGGGCCAGTTGCCCGCGCTGGCCGCCGAAGGCTTCCACCTGCAGGCTCGCGCTGGTGATTTCCGTTTCCAGACGGCGGGCTTCGCGGTCCGCGCCTGCCAGGCGCTCCTCGGCCTGAGCCAGCTGGTTACGCAGCCGCGAGGCGGACGAAACCGCGTCAAAAATGGCGACGCGCGATTCTTCCTGCTGATGTTCCAATTCCGCCAGCGCCCGAGCCGCAGCGGAGGCTTCCTGTTGAGATGACGACAATTCCTGCTGCGCGGCAGCCAGATCGACGGCGGCCGATTCAAGAATTTGACGGTTGGAATCGCGCTCCGACTCCAGCGAACCGAGGCGATGTCGAGCCTGCGCCAGTTCTGCCCCCGCTGAGGCGGAGCGAACCACGAGTTCGGCGCAGCGTTCGTCATTATGGCGCCGTCGGGCGGCGGCTCGATCAATCTCCATGGCGAGCTGACTTAAGCGATCACGGTTCTCCCGCAGCTCAGCTTCGATGGCATAGCTGCGCTCTGTACTTCCGCCATGCTCGGATTCAAGCTGCTGCACAGCCGCAGATCGTTCCTGCATGTCTTTGGCGAGGGCGTCGAGCCGCGCATCGAGTTCGGCGCTCTCGCGCTCGATCGCAGCAAACTTGCTGGCCAGCACCACGCGCAGCTCGGCACGCATTTCGTCGCGCAACTTGGCGAAGCGCTCAGCCTTGGAGGCTTGACGCTTCAGCGAATTCATCTGCCGCGTGACCTCTTCAAAAATATCGTTCACGCGGGTGAGATTGAGCTTCGCATCTTCCAAGCGCGCTTCCGCCAGCCGCTTCTTGGTTTTAAATTTTGTAATTCCCGCAGCTTCTTCAAGGATGGCGCGGCGATCGGTTGGACGGCTGCTGAGAATCTGACCGATTCGTCCTTGCTCGATGAGCGCGTAGGTTTCCGGCCCGAGCCCGGTGCCCATGAAAAGATCCTGAATGTCGCGCAAGCGGCACAGTTTGCCATTCAGCATGTATTCACTGTCGCCGGAGCGAAATAGGCGACGGGTGACAACAATCTCGCCTGCGCGAAACTGCTGTTGATCGAATTTGCGGCGCCGAATCTTGAGCAAAACCTGTGGCGCGACCGTCGAAGACGCCGTCAACGCAATATTGTGAGCTGGTAGCGCGAACACCGGTTCATCGTCCGGGAAGGCGACTGCGATGGTGGTCACTTTCGATCGTGGGATCTCAACTTCTTCAGTTCTGCCGGGCTGAGCATCTTCCACGGCGCTCTCGGTTTCGGCGGCGGCACGGGCGCGGATGGCGGCTTCGTCCCAGTCGTCGGCGTGCTTCGACGACATGGGATTGACAGGCAGCTCATCTTGAATGTCGATCTCGGTGGCCGCGTTGGCGTCGGGCCCGGGATATTCCTGAGGATCGATCAAAGTCAACGACACTTCCGCCATGCCGGTCGGCTTGCGGTCCCGCGTGCCGGCAAAGATCACGTCTTCCATGCGCGATCCGCGCAGAGTCTTAGCCGACTGCTCGCCCAGCACCCAGGAGATGGCGTCAGCAATATTTGACTTGCCGCAACCGTTGGGGCCGATGATGGCGGCGACGCCTTCCCCGTGAAACCTGAGGTCGGTGCGGTCGCAAAATGATTTAAAGCCGAGAATCTGAAGCCGCTTCAGTTTAAGCAACGTGAACTCCTTGGGAAAACCAGAGGCCAGTGGCTAATGCCACTTTCATCAATCGTTTCGGGTAGGGCATGGCTCCAGCCGTGCCGCCCACAGCCAGTAAACACCGGGCTTAGTCCCTGAGGGATATCTTTGCTTCCTGACCAATCCCACCTTCTGCCGCTTGGCGAGCTGTTTACCAGGAAGATTCCTCCGCCCTGAATGAGATGCGCGCTTCACCCAAAGTCGTCCCAAGGCTGGAAAGGTCGACCACAAATTTAACCAACTGTAACGGTCAAATAGGGGCGGGGTCAAGCAATATAACACTATATATTGTATGGCCTTACTGCCGAGCGCTCTGGGTTGCACACACATTGCAGCACATGGTTAGTTTACGGGTAAGGGAAGGACGAGGCGGGAGAATCGCAAGAGCAGGCTTATGTTAGCGGGATGGCGCTAGAAAAACAATGGCGCTCGGCCCGGGGGCCCGGGGTGCCCGGGGAACTCAAGTGGGGCTTTAACTAGCCTCAGGACGAGAGCAAGACTTAAGAAAAAGCGCGGGCAAGAGTCACCCGCGCGGCGCAATCAACTGTCGTCTTTACTTTCCGCCCAGCTTCTCGAAGAACAAACAGATCGTTTCGATCCCATGATGGAAGTTCGGAATATGGAACTTCTCGTTGGGCGCGTGTAAATTGTCGTCCGGCAAACCGAAGCCCATCATCACGCTGGGAATTTTCAGTCCATCTTGGAAATCGGTAACGATGGGAATCGATCCACCGCTACGGATGAAGACCGTTTCCTTCTTGAACGTGTCGTGCAACGCTTCGGTCGCAGCCCGGATATATGGATTGTCGGTGCCGACCACGCAAGCCGGACCTTTGCTGTGCACTTTAATCTTGATCTCGATGCCTTTGGGTGTGAGCCTCTTCACGAAGTTCGTGTACTTCTTGAGGATGTCGTCGGGATCCTGATTGGGTACCAGCCGCATGGAAACTTTGGCAGCGGCCTTGGCCGGAATCACGGTCTTGGCACCGGCTGCGACGAATCCGCCGGGCATGCCGTGAACTTCGAGAGTGGGCCGCGCCCAGGTTCGATAGAGCACCGAGTAGCCGGGCTCTCCCGTGAGGACCTTGGATCCGACTTCGGTCTTCCGGTAGGTTTCTTCGTTGAAGGGCAGCCGCTTCCAGGCTTTGAGTTCGTCTTTGCTCGGTGCCTTCACGCCCTTGTAGAAGCCGGGAATCAGCACATGGCCTTTCGAATCCTTTAACTTGCTGATGATTTCGATTAGCGCGAAGAAGGGATTCGGAGCCGCACCGCCGTACACGCCCGAGTGCAGGTCGGTCATGGCGCCGATCGCCTCGATTTCCGTGTAGACCAGGCCGCGCAGACCGACGCAGAGGGTGGGGAGGTTGGGCGCAAAAAGCTCTGTATCGCAGACCAGAGCGAAATCGGCCTTCAGCTTGGCTTTTTGTTTGTGCACATATTCTGCGATGGCCTCGCCTCCGACTTCCTCTTCGCCTTCGAAAATAACCTTCACGTTGATCGGCAGTTTGCCGTTGCCAGACTTCATTAGTGATTCGAGAGCCTTCACTTCCATCCAGAGCTGTCCTTTGTCGTCGACTGCCCCACGAGCATAGATATTGTTGTTGCGCTCGGTCGGCTCGAAGGGCGGAGTCTTCCATTCATCGAGCGGATCGGGCGGTTGCACGTCGTAGTGCGCGTAGCAGAGCACGGTGGGTTTGCCCGCCGCGTGAAGCCAGTCGGCATAAATAAGAGGATGACCCTGAGTGGGGATGACCTCTACGTTTTCCATGCCGATGCGGCGCAGCTCATTGGCGACAAAGTCAGCCGCTTTCTGAACGTCGGGTTTGTGCTCGTCAAGGGTGCTGACGCTGGGAATCCGAAGAAGGTCTTTCAATTCGCTGAGAAAACGCTGCTGATTATTGCGGGCAAAATCGACTGCAGGAGACGCCATAAGCTGATCCTTTCGCGTGCGAGAACGCAACAGCGGTGATGAATACGGTTGCCGAAACGGTCCAGTATACTCCAACGGGTAACAAGAGGTGCGCGGCCAACTGCGCGCCTGCGCGCCAGAAGCCTCGCTGCGCTCGGCGGACAGCCGAGGCGGCAGTCCCCACATGTTCTTTGGCTACTTCAAGAATCGTTCTGCCGAAAAAAGTGTCAGGTCATAGTCGCAGGCGGTTCCGGCGATCACTTGCACCATTACCTGTGCGGTGATTGGGGCGAGGAGAATGCCATCGCGAAAATGGCCTGTGGCAAGGTAATATCCGGGCGTGCGGGTTGCGCCGAGGATCGGCAACGAATCAGGAGTTCCGGGCCTCAGTCCAGCCCAGTCTTCAAGGATCTTTGCGTTCCGCAGTTCAGGAACCATGGCGATGGCGGCACGGTGTAGGTGCTGAATCGTGTTTACGTCCGTGCGCTTGTCGAATCCGGCTTCTTCGACCGTCGTTCCCACGATGATTCGTCCGTCGCTGCGCGGGATTAAATATATTTCGGGCGAGCGGATCACGTGCTTTAGCAGTGCGCGGCGAGGCGCGACCAGGCACAGCATTTGCCCTTTCACTGGGCGGATCGGGAAGGCAAGTGGAGCGATTAGGCCGGACCACGCTCCTGCGCAGTTGATGACCTTCGCACTAAGAAATGATGTCTTTTTGGTGGCGACGCCGCTGACTCGGCCATCGGATTGATTCACGGCCGTGACCTCATCGCCGGAAGAAAAATCTACACCGCGGCGTTTGGCTGCGGCGAGCGCGGCTGCGGTGAGGGCGCGCGGATCGACGCTGCGCTCTTTCAGGTAAAACGCGGGGCGAGTGGGTTCTGCGAGGGCCGGCTCCAGTTCAGCCAGAGGCGCGGGAAGCACTTTCCCCAGGGTAAATCCGCGCCGCTCGAACACATGTTCGGGTGGAGGAAAGATGATCGCTCCCTGGTCCCGCAGGTCTACGAAAACTCCCGACTCGACCTGCAGTTCATGTACGAATCCCGGGTACATGCGCGCGCTGGCCGTCGCCAGCGACTGTAGAGCGCCAGGGGTTTCAATCGTGCAATCGGCCAGCATGCCGCCGGCGGCATAAGACGCTTCTCGGCCGGGCTCCCCTCGTTCGATGACAAGCACACTCGCGCCGTTTTTGCGGAGTTCAAGCGAGAGCGAGAGTCCAATGATGCCGCCACCGATGATGATTACGTCCCAGGTTTTCACTTCAGCATTGTAGAAGACTCAGGGCCGAGTGATTCGATGGAGCAGATTTTGGTGGCGGGGAGCATTGAATGACCCACCGATTACTTTCGTTACCCCCGCGGCACATATCTGGTTACGTGGGGTTGCCTTTCTGCCGCCTATAATCCGGACAAATACAAGCGTCCTACGTCACAGGGTTGGTCCTTATTCTTAACTCTTATCGGGCAACAAGCTGTGCTGTGATGGCGAAGATAAAGATGAAGAAAACGAGTCGATCGTGAAACCAAGGCACAACGCGAACGAGCCGGCAGTTGCCGCATCACCGTGGATCTATAATCCCTGGCTCGATTTGATTGTCGGATGTGGAGCCTGGTCGGCGCCACTTCTGCTGGTCTCTTATTTCTCGATTGCGTCCAGTACTCGCGCATGGGCGCTGGTCTTCTACGCACTGGCGCTTTTTTTCAACTACCCGCATTACATGGCGACGATTTATCGCGCCTACCATCGCGCTGAGGATTTTCACAAGTACCGCATCTTCACAGTTCACATCACGGCGCTGCTTGCGTTGACGCTGGTATTGTCGCACGCGTGGGTTCGGATTCTTCCGTGGATTTTCACGATCTATTTGACTTGGAGTCCGTGGCACTACAGCGGGCAGAACTACGGCTTGTTCATGATGTTCGCTCGCCGTGCCGGAGCGACACCGACGAACGCGACGCGCCGCGCGCTCTACGGAGCTTTCATTGTTTCGTACCTAATACTGTTCCTGGGCTTCCACACCGGCGCCTCCACCGATCCTCTTTTCATTTCCATCGGAATTCCGGAGGCAGTCAGCCGCTGGGAGCAAATCCTGCTCGCGGCTGCCTTTGTTTTGCTGGCAGGGTTTGGGCTTTCGCGGTTGGTTCGGGAAACGGGCTGGCGCAAATTACTTCCTTCGCTCACTTTGTTCTCATCGCAATTTCTATGGTTTCTGTTGCCGGCCACGATTTCCCTGATCAAAGGCCTGGAAATTCCGCAGAGCCGTTACAGTTCGGGCGTCCTCGCCGTGATGCACTCCGCGCAATACCTCTGGATTACCAGCTATTATGCGCGACGCGAGGCCTCAGGCGAGAACAGCGGAAATTGGCGGGCTTGGGCTTACTTCGGGGTATTGATTGCCGGCGGCATCGCGTTGTTCGTTCCAGGACCGTGGCTCGCGAGCCGTTTGTTTCATCACGACTTCACCAGAAGTTTCCTGATCTTCACCGCCCTGGTGAACATTCACCATTTCATTCTGGACGGGGCGATTTGGAAGCTAAGGGATGGGCGGATCGCCTCTCTGTTGCTGAACTCGCGGGTTCGGATCTCCGACGTTGCCTCGGAAACGGGCACCCGGTTGTCTTGGGCATGGCGCTGGATCACGGGCGGAGCTGCTGGGCCCCGCCAACTGCGCGTCGGCGCCGCCCTCTTGCTGCTGTTGTGGGGAGCGGTCGATCAGGCGCGCTACTATCTTGCGCTCCACACCGATGATCTGAAGGATCTGCAGCGCGCGGCGGCACTCGATGCCTTCGATAGTTCACTGCAAATGCGACTGGCTCGGCAAGAGATGAAACGGGGGCAAGCGCAAACAGCGGAAGCTGCCTGGCATAAGGCGATACAAATAAATCCGGCCGATCCCGCCCCGCGCCAGGCGCTGCTGCGCTATCTGGTCGAACAAAACCGCGTCGATGAAGCATTCGACCTGACGGAGGCGTCGATCCGTTACACGCCGAATGACGTTAACCTCCTGATGGATCGCGGGCTTCTCGCCCAGCACCGGGGTCATTCCGATCTCGCAGTGGAGAGCTGGAGGCGGGTGCTTGCCATCGATCCCGGCCACGCCGCAGCGCATCTTTATCTCGGGGACGAACTTGATCGCCAGGGTAAGCCTCGGGACGCTGCCGCGCATTACAAGGCGTTCCTCGAAATCACTGCGCAACAGACAGCAGCAAGTCGTCCGGAGCCGGGGAAGATTGTTGCGGTCCTGCTTCGCATGGGCGATTGCCAAACACGAGCATCCCAGCAGGCGCAAGCCCTTCAGTCTTATCAGCTCGCCGAAAGACTTGCAGCTCAGACCAAACAAAGCAAACTCGAGAGCATTGCGAGTGTTAACGAAGCAGCGCTCCTGGGTGAGGCCGGCAGGTTGGACGAGGCCCTTCAGCTTTATCAGCACGCTGTGGGGTTGGACGAATCGACGGGCGATCGGACGGCTAGCGCCGAGGATTGGTTCGCCTTCGGCCGGTTTCTGGATAGCGCAGGATTCCCCGATCGGCTTGCTTACGCATGCTTTGTCAAGTCTGAAATGTTGCAGGATCCGCTCACGGACGCGTCGCAGCAGCGACACCGCGCCGAAGCCATCAAGCGGAGTGCAAAGCTGGCGGGGTCTGAAGCGGCCGCCTTGCGGCGTAATCCGGGCCTCCGTGTGAATGAGGTTTTGGCTCTCCGTCGTTGACCTCACGGTGACCAACCCAGCCATTTGACACCGCTGCTCTTGTGCTAAACAATTGAAGCGATCCCGTAGCTAGCGCAGTTCACTTTCTTGGAGGCAAGATGCCGGACGAAGGCGAAGAAATACACGTAGAACATCAGTCGAATGTGGGCAAATGGATTTTGATTATTCTAGCGGTCGCTTTCGTTGCTGCGTCGGTCTACGGATACGTGACCACGCAACAGCATGTCGACAAGCTGACAAAAGACTTGAGCGAAAGCCAGGCGCAAGTCGCGGAGCTCAAGAATAGAATGCAGACCGCCGAAGCATCCGAGGAAACGCTGGCCCACCAGGTCGGCCTCACAAAAAAGGAATTGTCGCAGCGTGCGTTGCAACTTCAGCAACAGCAGAAGGAAGCGGAGGCGCGGATTGAGGCCGAACAAAAAGAGCAGATTGGCCAGGTGAGCGGCGAAGTAGCCGGAGTGAAGACCGATGTCGGCGGCGTCAAGACCGATGTTGCCTCGACGAAGGCTGATCTCGAATCCACTAAGGCCAAGCTGCAGAGTGCCGTAGGCGATCTCGGAGTGCAGAGTGGATTGATCGCCCATACGCAGAGCGATCTGGAAACCCTGAAACATAAGGGCGACCGCAACTATTACGAATTTACGTTACTCCGGGGCGCAAAGCCGCAGCCGGTGGCGACGGTGAGTCTGCAACTCAAAAAGACCGACCCCAAACACGGCAAGTTCACGGTGGATGTGAGTTCCGACGATAAGACGATCGAGAAGCGCGATCGCAACGTAGCGGAACCCATACAGTTCTACTCCGGACGGGATCACCTGCTGTTTGAGTTGGTGGTTTGGACGGTCGAGAAAAATAAAGCTGCGGGATATTTGAGCACGCCGAAGAGCGCGCCGGTGCCGGTGACGGCCAATTGAACGGAGTGCTATTCCCTGCGGGCGCGCATGTCGCGCTGCAGATCGTGCTGCGCACGGGAGTCATTTACCTGGTCGTGCTGATCGGAGTACGGCTTAGCGGTAAACGAGAGGTCGGGCAGATGACTCCGTTCGACCTGACTTTGCTGCTCCTGCTTTCCAACTCCGTGCAGAACGCGATGACTGGTCCGGACACTTCACTGGTTGGCGGCGTGGTAGCCGCCACTACTCTTCTGTTGCTCAATTATTTGGTCGGTACTGTATCCGGCACCAGCCGCGGCTTTCGGCGTGTCGTTGAAGGAGAACCGAGTCTTCTGATTCACGACGGCAAGGCGATCCAAACGCACATGGCGAAAGAGCATGTGAGTATGGATGAGCTCCAAAGGGCGCTGCGTGAACACGGGATTGCGAATGTGCATGACGTGGCTTTGGCCGTGCTCGAAGTCGATGGCTCAATCAGCTGCATGAAATACGACGAGATCAAGCCGGACGCCAACAACCACCTGGTGCGGCGAAGGTTCATACAGAAAAAGCAATAGCCTCGCTGGATCACTCGACCGGAACAAATTTCACGCACACGGGCTGTGAAATATCCAGCACCTCGCCGGTTGGCGTCAATCTGCCGGTTTTCGTGTCGATGCGAAACAGGACAATGTTGTCCGACTTTTCGTTGGCGGCAAAGAGAATCGTGCCGGTTGGATCCATCGCAAAGTTGCGCGGACTGGCACCCTTCGTAGGAACATCCTCGAGCAGCGTAAGAGTACCCTGGTTCGAATCGATCGCGTAGACCGCGATGCTGTCATGCCCGCGGTTCGACGCATACAGAAATTTTCCGGAAGGATGTAGTTCAATCTCGGCATCATCGTTGTGCCCGCTAAAATCCTTTGGCAGCGTTGAGATCGTTTGCACGGAATGCAAAACTCCTCCGGCGGCGTCGTATTGAAAGACAGAGATCGTGGATCCCATCTCGTCGATCACGTAAGCGAACTTGCCGTTGGGATGGAAGGCAAAGTGGCGGGGGCCGGCGCCGGGGGCGGCTGCGGCGAATGGTGGATCGTTCGCGGTGATTGAGCCTTTCGCGCTGTCGAATTTGTAGACGAGGGTTTCATCGAGGCCGAGATCGTCCACGATGGCAAAGCGGTTGTCCGGTGACAAGTCGATGGAATGCGCATGCGGTCCTTCCTGGCGCTGCGGATTTGCGCCGTGGCCGGTGTGCTGCACAGAGGCAGACGCCTCGCCCAGACGACCATCTTCAAGAACGGGGAATACCGCAATACTGCCTCCGGTGTAATTTGCCACCAGAACGTAGTTGCCTGTTTTATCAACGCTGATGTAGCAGGGATCGGCGCCCTTGGATGCCACTTCATTCAGCAGGGTCAATTTTCCCGTTGCACGATTGATCGAGAAAGCGCTGACGCCACCGCTTTTCCCGCCCTTGTAATTCCCAACTTCGTTAACGGCATAGAGGAAGCGGTGGTTTGGGTGCACGGCGAGGAATGACGGGTTGGTGGTTTGCGCGGCCAAACCGATCGATGTGAGCTGCGCGTTGCTGGGATCGAAGCGATAGGCGTAGATGCCTTTACTCGTGCTGCCTTGCTCGGTGTAGGTGCCGATGTACACCAGGTACGTTTTGAGCGAAGCGGGTTCAGCGGTCGCCAGGCAAGCAAGTAACAGGAGGAAGGCGGCAATGGAGGTGAGCGTCCGGACAGCAGCCAAGTATGGATTCATTACTCTATAGAAACGCATGTGACGTCGATGGTGCAAGAGCGGACTTATTTCGTCAGCGTCACAGGCACTGGCTGGTCGTACGGCTGGACGATGACGCTCACCGACTTGCGCTGCTTGAAGGCATCCAAGGTCACGGGAAAACTGACGATCACAGTTCGCTTGATTTCCTGGCCAGGTTGCAGCTTGTCCTCTGGCGAGAGTGCCGGCTGGGCGTTCACTTTCAAGGCGGGAAATGCTTGGTAATAGCGATCAAAATCGACGGCCGAAACCGCGTCGGCGGTTTGCTCTCCGGAAGATGTAACGAGTTTTCCTTCAATGTTGTGTACCCAGAGCGATTTCTTGCCGGAGTTGCGCAAGGTAAACGTCAGGGCTACCAAGGATGCGTTTTGCTGAGGAATTTCCATGGCGGCTACCCCATCGAGCGATCCCGCCCCCTGCGGTTCGGCGCGCTGGAGGAACGCGATGACTCCCGTGACGATGAGCACTCCGGCCAGTGTAAGTAACAAGATCTTTAAGGGAGGCAAGTTGCGCTTGGCGGTACCGAATTCGTCGCCAATCCGGATGGTGGGACCGCGTTGCGCTGGCGGCGCGGCTTCGACTGGGGGGGTGGGAATTACCGGAGGCACTGGCGTGGGCTTGGGGATTTGATCAGGCATCTATCTACTTTCTCGTAATTCCATCGCGTACTTCAGTGAGATCATGCAAGGTATCAGAGAACTACTCCTTCGATTGGCCGACGGGGACTGGCCCGGGCAGTCAACGTAGGATATCCCAAATAGAAAACGAAGGTGGGCTGCCATGCAGGGTCGCCCAGGACTTCCCCCAGAAGTGAAGCTCGCAGTGCAGGCCTGTCATGGGCCTTCTCGAAGTCGATCATTTCCACGGCTTCGTTGCAAGGGCGTCCGGCCACACCGCGAGCGGTCGCCAGCAGATGCGCACGCTGCCAAAGGCGCCCGGCGCGGAGGCAGTTTTCCTGGTCATAGCGGTCGCGCACGCTAATGATTCCGATGAGAGGTGCACTCAACATCAAGTTGGAATAGCTACTCTTTGGGCCTCGTGAGGCGGTCCAAGCCAGCATCCAGGTAGGCATGACTTTGGCGATTGCAGTCCCGACCGGCGGCAGGCCGAAGGCATCAATCGTAAGTCCATCGCGAAATTTCTGAACCTTGCTCCAGTGGATTCGAATCCAGCGCTCACTGCCACGCGTTACGTCTGCGTCGGAATAGATTTCAGAGTTCGCTTTGGAGCTTATGTTTACGATCTTTCTTCGATCCCCGTCGTCTGGGAAAAGGAAGAGCTTGACCTCCGGCTCATTGGCGGCCAGTCGGCTCAGAGCGTCCAGGAATTCGGTTGGAAGCGGTTTCTGTGGCAAGTAGGCAGCGCGATTTGTGTGGCGATTCGGGATGGCGTGGTATAGATCGCTTTCCAGGCGTTGTCCCGGTGCGAGATCGACACGCGCCAAGAGTTTTGGTGGGGATTCGGAAGGCGAGCCAAGCTTTCCCGGGACCGACGTCAGGGTGGCTTGATCGCCATTGGCCGCTGCCGCCAGCATCAGGTTCTCAAGAGCGCAGCCGATCCCAATGTGCTCTTCTCGCAGATAAGGATCGAGCGCGCCAACATTTCTGCCGGTGTCGATGTACACCTGAATCGAAGAATTCGTCACCTTGAAGAGCCAGGGTTGAGTGTTGTGGGGGCTTGCGGCAAGGATCGCGGCGCGCACGAGGGCCAGCGGTCCATTGCTGGAGTCTTGGCGCCAGTCCTTCCATGGTTCGTAAGCCGGCCCCTGCCCAACACTGAAAACGCCCTGATCGTAGGCCCGATAGACTCCACCGCCCACAACTGCGACGGTGACCACTCCCGCTCCCTTCAAGAATGCCCGGCGATTCATGGTTCGTGCCTTCGATTCTACTCCGGTTGCTGGAGGCCCATTCTGACGGAGTCAACATCTTGAAACCCAGGCCCACAGGGGGCACAATGTCTTCAATTCCAGTGATGCTTCATTGCCTTCGCGAACTTCTCCGCCGGCACAGTATTGAGGACGTCATCCTTAGTGAGCCAGGCGCGGCGGGCTTGCAAGATGCCATAGCGGATTTTGTCGAGGTGAGAAGTGTGATGGGAATCGGTGTTGATCACGATTTTCACGCCGCGCTGTTTGGCTTGACGGAGATGAACGTCGTTGAGATCGAGGCGGTCGGGGTAGGAGTTCAGCTCCATCGCAACTTTGTTTTTTGCGGCGGCGGACAGAACGGCATCCAGGTCGTACTGGTAGGCATCGCGGCGAAGCAGCAGGCGGCCGGTGGGATGGCCGATGATGGACGTATTCGGATTGCCCACGGCCTTGAGCAGGCGCTCGGTCATTTGCACTGATTCCTGATTAAAAGCGGAGTGAACGCTGGCGATGACGACATCCATCTGGGCGAGTACGTCGTCGGAGAGATCGAGGCTGCCATCGGCCAGGATATCGACTTCGATTCCAGCGAAGATGGTGAGGCCGTCGAACTTCTGATTCGCTTTGCGAATCTTCTGGATATGTGCCAAGGCGCGCGGGTCGTCAAGTCCGTTAGCGAAGGCCAAATTCTTGGAGTGGTCGGTGATCGCCATGTACTGATAGCCGCGCTCGAGGGCGGCTTCGGCCATTTCTTCGATGGTGTTGCGGCCATCGGTTTCGACGGTGTGCATGTGAACGTCTCCCTGCAGATCGTCGAGAGCGATTAACGTGGGCAGGGAGTGCTTTTCTGCAGCATCGATCTCGCCCAGATTTTCGCGAAGTTCGGGAGCAATGTAATCGAGGTTGAGCCTGCGGTAGATCTCTTCTTCCGTCCTGCCGGCAACTGGTTGCTCCGTCTTCAGATCGGCGAGGCTGTATTCATTGAGGGTGTAACCCAACTTGAGGGCGCGCTGGCGCAGAGTGACGTTGTGGGATTTCGATCCGGTGAAATATTGCATGGCGGCGCCGAAGGACTCGGGTGGAAGCAGGCGAACGTCAACCTGCAGGTGGTTGCGCAAACGAAAGCTGATCTTGTTATCGCCTTGAGCGATGATGCTCAAGAGGGGGGGATATTGTGCGACGTACTCGACGGCCTTGGTGCGGTCCTCAGGGCTGCAACAGGCTGCACCGGTGACGAGGATGTCGAGATCGCCAACGGTTTCGCGGCCGCGCCGCAGCGAGCCGGCGGGAGTGATCTTCTCGAAGCCGGGAAACTTCGCGAGATAATCGCTGAGTTTCCCCGCCTCGGTTTCGGCAACATCGATGAGAAAACGGCCCGAGATACGGCGATAGTCTTCGATCGCCTTTAGCAATTTTTGTTCGTGCTTCTCACCCATGCGCGGCAACGTGCGAATTTTTCCCTCGCGGGCCAGTTTCTCAACGCCATCGACGTCGCTGACCTGGTAGGCGCTCCAGATCAAAGCAATCGTCTTCGGCCCCAGGCCCTGGATCTTCAATAACTGAAGCATCGATGGGTGGTATTTCTGGAGCAGCTCGGCTTGCATGCTGAGGCGGCCATCGCGGAATAGTTCCTGCAGGTTCTGCAGCATTCCCTTGCCGATGCCGGGAATGGCCAGAACTTTCTTCGGTTCGCCGATGAGCTCCCTTAATTGCTCGGTTAGATTTTCAATAGCTTGCGCAGCATTACGGTAGGAGCGAATGCGAAAGGAATCGGCACCGTCAATTTCGAGTAGGTCGGCAGTTTCGTAGAGAACCGTGGCGATGGATTTGTTGTCCACGCGTAAAGCTTAAACAAGAAAACATCTTCGCGCTAGGGAGAGGAAAGTGCCATGGACGAGGTTATTCTTCTGCCTGATTCCCTGGGCTGTCCGAACAACGTGCCGGCAGAAATTTCAGGCGCTCTTGCTTACGTTGGCTGCCTGAGGTCCCTTTTGCCCTTCTGTGATTTCGAACTCAACCTCATCACCCTCCTGCAGGCTTTTGTAACCCTCGGATGCGATGGCGCTGTAGTGAACAAAAACGTCGGGACCATCTGCACGCCCGATGAATCCGTAGCCCTTGGCGTTATTGAACCACTTGACCGTGCCTTTCACTTTCCAGAACCCCCTTCTTCTGCACGTCCCCTTGAAAGGGAAAACCCCACTGGCATGACAAGAATTAGGATGCAGGGCGGAGGGATTAGGATGGAATCTGAATAAAATACGTGCGAAGACAAACTTAGCCAGTTCTGCAGCGCACACAGCGAATCTGTCTAGGATGGCCTAAAATTCATTGTTTCAAAGAATTTTTTTGGCGCCGCTGCCCGGTGGAAACAGATCTTCCCGGAGAATCGAGGGGGCGATGGTTCGCGATCTGATGATCCAGCCAAAGGACGGAGGAGATCGTTTTTGCGTCGCGAATGGTGCCGCCCAGGACCATGCGAACGGCGGTTGGCAGGGGCAGCAAGCGTTTGTGAATCATTTCGTCGGCTTCGGGTTGGGCTTTTCCGGGGTGAAGGCCGGTCGCGAGATATACTTGCATGGTTTCGGCGACGAATCCAGGGCTGGCATAAAAGTTCAAGATGAGCCTCCAGTGATCGGCCGTGTATCCGGTTTCCTCAAGCAACTCGCGCTGGGCGGCGCGCAAAGCCTTTTCACCAGTATCGATGCGTCCGGCAGGAAGCTCCCAGAGATAGTCGTTGGCGGCATGGCGATATTGGCGCTCAAAAACGATACGTGGGGCGGAACGCGATTCGTCGACCGCCAGCACAACCACCGAACCGGAGTGATGAACGACCTCGCGGTGAGCCCGGACGCCGCCGGGTTCCTGCACTTCGTCGATGGTCACCCAGAAGACGGGACCGTGATATACCGTGCGGGAGGAGATGATTCGCGCTTTTGTTGGAGAGCTCTTGGTGGACTCGGTCGACTTCGACTTGGAGCGCACAGACTTTCGCATCAGAACAATATAAAGCACTGCATCCCGCATCCGCTGACGGAGGGCCTAGATGGCCGTACGGGATGAGGCCGCTCATTCTGCTATGCTGCCGGGCATGCCGGGAAAGGGATCTGGAAGGAATGCAACAGAGCCGCAGATTTCTATTGTTGGTGCGGGTGACTTGGCCAGTGCGCTGGCAATGGCCTTGCACGGTGCGGGATACAGGATTGATCAGATCATTTCGCGGGACGGAGGTGCGTCTCTGCGGCGAGCACGGAGACTTGCAGCCGAGGTGGGTGCGTCCGCGGTGTCAGCCGTAAGGGCACAACTGCGGGCTGGGGTATTTTGGTTTTGTGTGCCCGACTCGGCCATCGCAGCAGCTGCAGAAACGCTGAAAGGAGCGGGGAACTGGAGCGCCCGGGTGGCGCTGCACTCCAGCGGCGCCCTTACCAGCGATGAACTCGCGGAGTTGCGACGGTGCGGAGCGGTGGTAGCGTCGGTTCATCCGCTCATGACGTTTGTTCGCGGATCCCGGCCGGCGCTGGCGGGAGTGCCATTCGCCATTGAGGGCGACCGAAGCGCAGCTCGGATGGCGCACAAGATCGTTCTGGGCTTGCGGGGGAAGCCCATTGCGATTCTGAAGCGAAACAAGGAGGTCTATCACGCCTGGGGGATGTTCGCTTCGCCGCTGTTGACTGCGCTATTGGCGGCAACGGAGCGGGTTGCGGCTGCAGCCGGTGTCGAGCGAAATGTGGCAAGAGAGCGAATGCTCCCGATACTCACGCAAACGTTGGAGAACTACCGGACGCTGGGCGCAGCTCGGTCCTTCAGCGGTCCGATTGTCCGCGGTGATGTAGAAACTGTAAAAAAGCATTTGGCGAAGTTACGGACGATTCCGGGAGCGCGCGAGGTTTACGTCGCGTTGGCCCGGATGGCCCTGCGTGATCTGCCGGCGAGGAATCGCTCAGCACTGGAGAGAATGCTTAAGCGCCGAAAGACCTAGTAGATTGATTTCTAAATAACGTTGCAATACCACTTATTGTGGTATAGGCTTATCGATATCCCACCTGTCGGGGGACTGTCGATGCCCTTTGTCAGCACTCGTGCCAAACTGAGTCTCGCCCGAGAAGATGAGGCTTGGCTCCGCCAGCTATCTCAGTCCCGATCAGAGTCGGTGGCGCGCGTTCAACGAGCCCAGATTCTGCTCCGCTATGCCCAGGGGGAAACGGTGTCGGCGATCGCGGCGGCTCTGGACACCAATCGTCCCAAAGTCGAACGGTGCATTTCCAAAGCCCTGCAATTGGGGGTGCGGGCGGCCTTGCAAGATTTGCCGGGTCGAGGTCGGCGGGCGCGCCTCAGCG
>Ga0187875_10000126_pt1 | contig 69064 bp, 66 predicted proteins | sample June2016WEW_17_1_2_FD_132978 | JGI IMG/M metagenome (GOLD analysis project Ga0187875, IMG submission 132978) | Peatland microbial communities from SPRUCE experiment site at the Marcell Experimental Forest, Minnesota, USA - June2016WEW_17_10 | ecosystem: Environmental > Terrestrial > Soil >... | reverse complement strand
TTTCAACACCCCGACGATCTGCTCGTCACTAAAGCGGCTCCTCTTCATGGTGCTTCTCCTCTCGTGGTCTTATACCCGGAGAAGCTAACTTTTGGCTGGACTAAATTTCGGGGAGCAGGTCACAGCCAGACGTATGGGTCATGGTCGGCGTTGATATCCACCTTGGTGGAGAGCATGACTACCTCGGCCCCAGTCAAGTGTTGGCGGGAACGGTCAATCACCTCAATCCGGATGAGGAGCCAGTACACGTGCGATTGGTGGGAATCTATCTCGATTACGAGATTGATGACCGGGTTAAGGTCTCTGGGACAACTGGGACTTTCTCATTGGCGGGTAACAATCCTGGCGGAAAATTTCTGCTAGTTACGACGGGACGCAAAGGTGTGCTGGACATCAGAGAAATTGATATTCCGGCGAAGAGTCCTGTCATCATCGATGTGAGCGAGCCAAGTGTCCCGCCACCGGTGATCCCTTGAGGGGTGATCGCTGCAATTTCGAACCGACGGCCTCCACGGCGGCTCGTCTGTGACGACGAACGATTACTTCTTCGAGGGGTTGAGGGAGATGTGAAGCTCGGCGGAGAGCAGGTAGGGATCGAAGGGGCTGCAGGCGAAGTAGCGGCCGGCGACTTCGATGGTGGGGACTTTGCGGCGGCCGGCGTTGACGCGAAGGACCAGGTCTTCGGCGTCGGGGTCTTCGTCGACGTCGATTTCGCGATAGGCTACGCCGCGCTCGCGCAGGAATTGTTTCGCGCGATGGCAATCGGAGCACCACGTCGTTGTATACATTACGATTTCTTCCACGCTTGGCCTCAAATCCAATTCCAATTTATTTTCTCGCCGCGCACGAGCGATTGCCAGCGGCGGGCGGACGAAATGCGCCGATCAGTTACACATTGATTGGATGCTGCCGGTGAAAGCGCGATGCGGACGATGATGGGTGGTGCGGATTACGCTTCGACGCCAGCGGGAGCGGCGGCGGCTGTGGCTCCGGCAGCGGCCCCCGTGGCAGTTTTGATTCGCGCTTCGGCGCGTGCGAGTTCGACGAGCAGCTCGTCCCAATTCGTTGAAGCGTCGCCGGGGCCGACCAGGAGTTTGCGGACGCGATCGGCGTCGGCGCGAGCGGCGGCAACGTCAATTTCGTCCGCGCGCTCGGCGGCATCGGCGAGGACGATGACGCGATCGGGCAAAACTTCGGCGAGTCCGCCGATCACGGCGATGAAAATTGTTTCCGCGCCCTGCTTGTAGCTGAGCGCGTTGATGCCCAGTTCGGTGAGCAGCGGCGTGTGGCCCGGCAGAATGCCGAGATAGCCATCGCGGCCGGGCACTTGCACTTCAGCGACGCTTTCGTGAACGACGCTGCGTTCGAGCGTGACGACTTCGAGTTGGAGTGCTTCCGCCATTGCGTTCGTTCTTGTCTTGTTCGCTCCGGGGCTGGCGCGCTATGCGCTGGCCGCCATTTTTTCTGCTTTTGCGAGGGCTTCCTCGATCGTGCCGACCATGTAAAAGGCCTGCTCGGGAACCGCGTCGTGTTTTCCGGAAACGATTTCTTTGAAGCCGCGAATGGTGTCCGCGATTTTCACGTATTTGCCTTCGAGGCCGGTGAACTGCGCGGCGACGAACATCGGCTGCGAAAGGAATTTTTCGATTTTGCGCGCGCGAGAAACGGAGAGCTTGTCTTCGTCGGAAAGCTCTTCGATTCCAAGGATGGCGATGATGTCCTGCAAATCCTTGTAGCGCTGCAGCACCAGCTTCACGGAGCGCGCCACGGCGTAGTGATCGTCGCCGACGATGCGCGGATCGAGAATGCGCGACGAGCTGGCCAGCGGATCGACGGCGGGATAAATGCCGCGCTCAACAATTTGCCGGCTGAGGTTCGTGGTGGCATCCAGGTGCGCGAACGTGGCGGCCGGCGCGGGATCGGTGTAATCGTCGGCGGGCACGTAAATGGCCTGCACAGATGTGATCGAGCCGCGCTTGGTGGAGGTGATGCGTTCTTCGAGCTCGCCGATTTCCGTGTTCAGATTGGGCTGGTAGCCGACGGCCGAAGGCATGCGGCCGAGCAGCGCGGAAACTTCGGAGCCGGCCTGCACGAATCGGAAAATGTTGTCGATGAAGAGCAGAACGTCCAGGCCTTCTTCATCGCGGAAATATTCGGCAACGGTGAGGCCCGTCAATCCGACGCGCAGGCGCGCGCCGGGCGGCTCCGTCATCTGCCCATAGATCAGCGCGGCGCGCGATTTTTCGGAATCGCCCGCGACGACCACTTTCGATTCCTGCATTTCGAGCCACAAATCGTTGCCCTCGCGCGTGCGTTCGCCCACGCCGGCGAAAACGGAAACGCCGCCGTGCTGCATCGCGACGTTGTGGATCAGCTCCTGAATCAGCACGGTTTTGCCGACGCCGGCGCCCCCGAACAGGCCGATTTTGCCGCCCTTCAGATAAGGCTCGATGAGGTCCACGACCTTGATGCCAGTCTCAAACATTTCAAGATTTGTGGATTGGTCCGCGAGCGAGGGCGCGGGGCGATGGATGGGATAGAGTTTTTCGCACTTCACCGGGCCGAGATTATCCACCGGCTCGCCGAGGACGTTGATCACGCGGCCGAGCGTGCCGCGGCCCACGGGCACGGAAATTTCCTCGCCGAGGTCGTAGGTCTTCATGCCGCGCACCACGCCCTCGGTGGGCTTCATGGCGACGGTGCGGACGCGGCCTTCGCCCAAGTGCTGCTCGACTTCGGCGATGATGTCGAGCGGCTCGGGCACGTCAAAGCCTTCGCTGGTGATGCGCACGGCGTTGTAAATTTCCGGCAGATGGTGCTCGGGAAATTCAACGTCAACGACCGGGCCGATCACCTGCACCACGCGACCGACAAATTTTGTCTGCTTTGCGTCCTGAGTATCCTGGGCCATTGCTTGCTCCTTCTCCTCGAACGTCACTCCGCTACGATCGAACCACTGACCACTTCGATGATTTCTCTGGTGATGGCCGCCTGGCGGACCTTGTTCATGTGCAGCGTGAGTTGATCGATCACATCTTCGGCGTTGTTGGTGGCGGAATCCATGGCCGTCATGCGCGCGGCGTGCTCTGCGGCGGAGGATTCGGCCAACATGCGATAGATTTGGGTTTCCACGTAGCGCGGCACCAATTGACTGAAAATTTCTTCCGGCGGCTGCTCGTAAAGAAAATCCACTTGGGTCGCCGCGCTTGCGGCAGCGGCAGCACCCGGAGCACCGGCCGCGGCGGGCGCGGGCTCCACTTCGAGCGGCAGCAATCGTTCAACGCGCTGGACCGGCGTGAGAATGGTTTTGAACTCGTTGTAGATCAGATAGACGGCGTCGATTTCCGCAGCGTCGTAAAGCCCCATCACGACACGCGCGATTTCCGCGGCTTTGGCGCGATCGGCCAGCGTGGTGACGTCGATATATTCGCCGGCCAGCTTGCCGTAGCGTTTGCGCAGGGCGTCGCGGCTCTTTTTCCCGAGCGCGATCAATTGAATTTCGCGGTCGCTGTGTTCGGCGAGAAATTCAAACGCGCGGCGCAGGATATTGGCGTTGAAACCGCCGGCCAGGCCGCGCTCTCCCGCGGTGACGAGCACAAGCACTTTGCGCTCGGGCCGGCGCCGCAGCAGCGGATGCAAATGCTCTTCGTCCACATCCACCAGATGGGCCATCGCGGAGCGCAGCACTTCGCGCAGCGCTGCCGCGTAGGGGCGCATGGCGATCACCCGTTCCTGCGCGCGGCGCAAGCGCGACGCGGCGACAAATTTCATCGCGCGCGTGATCTGCTGCGTATTCTTCACGGAGCGGATGCGGCGCCGAAAATCGAGCAGCGTAGCCATAGTAGATCGTGCGAACTCGAACTACTTCGCTGGAACCTTCTCCTTATCGGCTTTGAAGCGCTCTTTGAATTCGACGATCGCGGTCTTCAGCGATTCGCGCGTGGCGTCGTCGATCTGCTTCTTCGCGGCGATCTGCGCGAGAAGCGAGCCGTACTTCGAATCCATGAATGCGATCAGATCGTGCTCGAAGCGGCCGATATCCGGCACTTCGATATCGTCCAGATAGCCGCCGGTGCCGGCGAATATAACCAACACCTGCTTTTCGATGGGCAGCGGTGAAAACTGACCCTGTTTGAGAAGTTCGGTGAGCCGCTCGCCGCGGGCCAATTGCGCCTTGGTGGCCTTATCGAGCTGCTCTGCGCCGAACTGCGCGAAGGCCGCGAGTTCGCGATACTGCGCAAGATCCAAACGCAGCGAACCCGCCACCTGGCGCATGGCTTTGATCTGCGCGTTGCCGCCGACGCGGCTGACGGAAAGGCCGACGTTGATGGCCGGGCGAATGCCGCTATTGAACAAATCGGCTTCCAGATAAATTTGGCCGTCGGTGATGGAGATGACGTTGGTCGGAATGTAAGCGGAAACGTCTCCGGCCTGCGTTTCGATCACGGGCAGCGCGGTGAGCGAACCGCCGCCGAGCTTATCGTTCAGCTTCGCGGCGCGCTCGAGCAATCGCGAGTGGAGATAGAAAACGTCGCCGGGAAAAGCTTCGCGGCCGGGCGGGCGGCGCAGAAGCAGAGAAATTTCGCGATAGGCCTGCGCGTGTTTCGAGAGGTCGTCGTAGAAGCAAACGGCGTGGCGCGCGGTATCGCGGAAATATTCGCCGATGGCGCAGGCCACATACGGCGCGATGTATTGCATGGTGGCGGGCTCGGTGGCGGAAACGGCGACGACGACGGTGTATTCCATCGCGCCGGCGTCGGTGAGCGTCTTCACCACCTGCGCGATGGTCGAGCGCTTTTGCCCGATCGCGCAGTAGATGCAAATCATGTCGCCGCCCTTCTGGTTCAAAATCGTGTCCAGAATGATGGCGGTCTTGCCGGTTTGGCGGTCGCCGATGATCAGCTCGCGCTGGCCGCGGCCGATGGGAATCATCGAGTCGATGGCCTTGATGCCGGTCTGCAGCGGCTCGCGCACGGGTTGCCGATCGACAACGCCCGGCGCCAAGCGCTCGATGGGGATGCGCTTGTCCGCGGTGATCGGGCCTTTGCCATCGAGCGCAACGCCCAGCGGATTGACGACGCGGCCTACCATGGCTTCTCCGACGGGCGCCGACATAATCGTGCCGGTGCGCTTGACGACGTCGCCTTCTTCGATCGCGGTGTACTCGCCGAGGAGCACGACGCCGACTTGATCTTCTTCGAGGTTGAGAGCGATGCCGAAGACGTCGTGTGGAAACGTGAGCAATTCGCCGGACATCACTTTGTCCAGGCCATAGACGCGCGCGATGCCATCGCCGACCGACAGCACCGAGCCGACTTCATCGACTGTCACCGACTGCTCGTAATTTTCGATCTGGGCCTTCAGAAGCTTGGTGATTTCGTCCGCTTTAATGGGGGGCATCCGTGCTCCTATTCCGAAGCCAATCGCGCGCGCAATCGATCGAGCTGCGCGCGCACTGAACCGTCATAAATCGTCGAGCCAATGCGAACCCGCGCGCCGCCGACGAGCACGGGGTCCACACGATAATGCGCTTCCACCGTGCCGCCGGTCATGCGTTCAAGCGCGCGAATCAGATCCGCTCGCTCGGCATCGGGCAGCTCCGCGCCGCTGGAGACTTCAGCGCGCGACAACCCAAGTTGCGAATCGAGCAGCGCCTGGTAGGCGAACTCAATTTCGGGCAGCAGCGTCGCGCGGCGGTGGTCCACCAGCAACATCATGAAATTGCGCACGGTGCGGCTGGAGCCCAGGCGCCCGACCAAGCTTTCGATCACGGCGTGCTTGCCGGCGCGCGGCACCGCGGGATTCGCCAGCAATTGGCGCAGCTCCGGCGATTCGTCGATCACGCCGGCGAACGCGGCCAGCTCTTCCTTCACTTGCGGCGCGGTGTTGCGCTCGAGAGCCACTTCGGCCAGGGCCGCGGCGTATCGCTGCGCCAGGGCTTTCATTGTTTGGCGCTCCCAAGCTGCGCGATAAACGATCGAAACAGCGCGGCGCGCGCCACTTGATTCGCGGGCAAGCCGGCGCGCAAATCCTTTTCAGCCGCTTCGATCGCCATTTGCGCGGCGATCGCCCGGAGTTGATGGCGGGTAAAGCGTTCGGAAGCTTCAATCTCGAATTCCGCGGCGCGGTCGATGCGTTCGATTTCGCGCTGGCCTGATTCCACTTGGCGCTGGGCTTCCGCTACGGCTTCCTGCGCGCTTTCGTCGCGCAACCGAACGATTTCGCTGTCCAGGTGCGCGATTTGATCTTCGATTTGGCGCAGTTCGCGCTCCGCATCGGCTTTGGCCGCGGCAGCTTCGCGAATCGCGCGGCCAGTTTCGGCGCCACGAGCGCGGAAATATGGACCGCCCCAGCGCGCCAGAACGTATGCCAGCGTGCCGAAAACCAGAATGAAATTCAGCCAGCGAAAAATCAGGCCCGCGGGAGAATCGGCCGCATCGGGAGATGCGCCTTCACCAGCGAATGCCGGCGCGGCGAGCGCGGCGATTACGAAAAGTGCCACTGCAAAGCGCTTAGCGAATTTTGCGACGTTGCGCGTCATTGTGGACTCGCGCCGCCGGATTCCGGCGTGCTTGGCGAAAGGAAGGATCGAGCTATTTGCTGGCCCAGGGCTACGCTGGGCGCCTCAAGTGCGGTGCGAGCCGCGGCGAATTCGCGCTCCTGCTCGAGCTTGGCGGCGCGGACGCGCTCTTGCGCGCCGGCGCGTGCGGCGCGAACGGCGGCTTCGCGCTTTTCGATCGCGACGCGGCGCGCGGCATCCTGCTCGACGAACAATTGTGCGCTGGCGTTCTTCAGCGCCGCGCGATACGCCGCGAGCTTTTCCTGCGCCAGATGGCGGGCAGCGTCGGCCTCTCGGCGCGCGCCTTCGGTGCGGGCGCGCCGAGAGGCTAAGACGCGTTCGATGGGCTTGAAAAAACTCCAGCGCAGGAAAAAATAAAACAAAAAGACCAACACCACGGTGGGCACAGCTGCCAGGAACAACTGGCCCAGTTGACGTACGAGTTCCATTTTCGTTTAGGGGCGCGCAAGCACCCCGCTTGTTGGTCTCCGTGCGAAAAACAGAGGGCGAGCGCCGCTCTGTAGGCTGTCTTAGGCCTTTGCGAAACAAAGATTTATAGCATCGGGGGAGGGTTCAGTCAACGAGCCGTGGCATGCGCGGCGAGAGGCGCGTTTCAGATTGCGACGCGGCGGGCTGGCGTCTTCTGGGAAAGATGAAACGCAGGATCAATCGTAAGCCAGGGCTTCGACAACGTCTTTGCCGCTGGCAAGGTATGCCGGGTACGCGGCGCCAAGCAGACTGCCGACGACGGAGATGAGCGCGGCGCGGACGATCCAACTGACCGAGATAAGAATTGCGAGCGTCGGAAACGCGGAGAGGAAAAAGGCGCGCGTGGCGTAACTGAGTCCGATGCCAGCCGCAATTCCGATTGCGCAGATCAGCAGCGTTTCGCCGAGCAGTACTTGGACGATGAAACCCTTCGACGCGCCGATGGATTTCAGGATGCCGATGTCGCGCGTGCGCTCGATCACGGTTGTGTACATGGAAAGAAAAATCACCAGAAAGCCGATGGCCACGGCCAGCGCGATCATCCCGCGGATAAAAGCGTTCAAGCCCGGCAAACTGGATTGCGTCATCAGCGAGAGATAATCCTTGAGCGGCCGAATCTCATAGCCGCGGAAGATATCGTGCATTTGATTCATCACGGCCGCGGTGCGATCCGGGTTGGTGCATTTGATAAAGAAGACCGAGGTTTTGTCCTGCGAATCGGTCAGATCTTGCAGCGTGGCCAGCTGCACGAAAATTCGCGCGCCCTTGCCGTGCTCGACTATGCCCGCGACGTTGAAATCGTGATCGAGCAGCCGCATTGTGCTGCCGGCGGTGAGGTGCTTGGACTTCGCCACGACGTCGTCCGCCAAAATATCGTACGGACCCTGCATATCGTGGCCGGAGATGAACACGAATCCGCCGGAGACCGCGCGGTAACTATCCGGATCGATTCCGTAGAGCATGTCCACGCCGCCGCCCAAATTGAATTGCAACAGGACGGGCGTGTAGGCCTGCACGTATTTCATCTCGCGAATCTTATCGCCGAGCTTGATGGGCATTGGCGCGCCGCTGAAGGCGATGAACACTTGCGCCGAAGGCGGCTGGAGCATGATGTCCGCGCCGATGCCTTCGATGCGCTTGCCGGCGTCCTGCATCAGACCGCTGGTGAGGCCGGTGATGATGATCACGAGCGTCACTTGCACGGCGACCGCCAAGATGCTGACGACCGCGCGCACCGGTCGATTGACGACGTTGTGATACACCAATGGGCCCATCATTGTTGGGGCCTCGGTTGGGGCGCCGCTTGGTCCTTCGGCTGCGGCTTGGGCTGATCCTCCGCCGGAGTCGCCGCGGTTTCTTCGTCGACGTTCACCAGATCGCTGCCCGCCGGCTGCGCAAGGTCGAAGCGCTCGGCGGGAATCGCGGCGTTCAGCGCGAGCTTGGTGATGCGAATTTCGAGTTGATAATCCTCCTGCGGGCGCTCGAGGCGAATATCGCGCGGGAACTGTAGCGCGTGCGGACTCGCCGCGGCGGAAGAAGTCGCGGCGTCCGGCGCGGCGGCGGCCGGCGCAGTATCAGGCGCGGCCCAATCGGAGTAGGCGATGTCGGAATCGAGGCGGCCTTCGGGGCCATAAATTTGCACGCGTGCGATCGACAGATCGGCGCGATCGAACCAAATCTTGCGCGCGATTTCCGGGCCCGCATCGCCGCGGCGCAGCTCCGTGAGAACATAAAAGCGAATCGGCGAAGCGTCGAATTGCTCGATCAATACGTCCGAATCGTTCGAAATTTCCGGCCAGAAAATCGCGTCAAGCACGTGCTGCGGACGCAAGTTCTCAATGGGCTTCTTCGAGGGCCGCACCAGAGTATCCGAGCCGACCAGAAATTTATTCTTCGACGGAATGAAGATGCGAAACGTTTGGCCGTCGCTGGTCATATCGAAAACGTCCTTGGCGATCACCGGGGCCTGGCCGATCATGCGAATTGACGCGGGGCGCTGCGCCAGGATGAATCCGTGGACATCGTGATACTGCTGGATCACGCCGCTATACGCGGAGCCGGCGGTGGGAATTAAATCCACCCTAGCGTTCACGCTCTCGATGCTGCGCGACTGCTCGTTGTAGGCGGCGAGGAGCTGCGCCTTGGTGGCCTCCAGCGCGGGGCGCGCTTCCTGCGATGGCGGAACGTGCGTCGTGCTGGACACATGGCAGCCCGCGGCCGCGAGCGCGACGACGAGCAGGGCCACAGCGCGCAGCACCCGAAGCGATTGTGTGAGATTGCGTTTATTCATACTTGCACTTAACAGTTTGCGCTGCGTCGTGTAGGCAAACCCGAAAATTTAGCAGCGCCGCTCAGTAGCGTCAACAAACTATGCCGATCTGGGGCTGGGGGTTCGCCTACTCGGCACGCACAACATCCACATTCAAGGAAAGCTTCTTCAGCGCCGGTTGTATTCGCCGAATCACTTCCGCGCTCGAAAGGCGATTCGTCAACAGCGTGAGAAAGCCATTCTCAAAATCGCAAACCGCGCAAAACAGATAAGAATCGATCACCGGCGCGTAGGCGTCCACGCCGCTGCTCGAAAGCGTGCCTTCGAGTTCGGCGTCCTCCGCAGGCAACGATCCTCCGGCGCGCGCGCCGAAGGTTTCCGCGGCGAAACGCTCGAACAGACTGACCAACACATCCACAGCGGGCGCGGGCACCACAAGCGAACGCGCCGCGGCTTGGCGAAATTCGATGCTGCGGCGCGCGCAGTAATCGCGGACGCGCTCAATGTGCGCGAAGAAATCGAGCGCCCACGGCTCACCGGCAGCGATTGCGGCCAGCGCGGCGGCCCAGACGCGGGCAGCGTCGTTGCCGCGCACAGGTTCGCGCGTGGAGCGATCGATCAGCTCGAAGCCCACGCCCTTCGCGCCGGCGCCCAAATCGAGCGGCTCAATCTCAAGCTTATAGCCAAGATCGATTGTCGCCGCGTTTTCTTCCTCGAGCATCATTCATCCTCGCGCGACGCCACGGAACCGAAGCGCGCCACAAAATCCGGCGCTTGCTTGCGGACCTCGAGCCAATCGAAAAAAGTTTCCGGCGTTTCCAGCCAAATCTGGAACCATTGCAGGATTTCTTCTTTTTCCTCGCGCTTGCGTGCATCCACCTTCCGATTGCGCGCGATCATTTCGGCGCGCCGGCGGCCCAGGCGCCCGACTTCCAGCACGCGCTCGGCCGCAGCGCGATCGGTATCGGTGCGGAATTGTCGCAGCATTTCGTCCAGGCGCACCAGGCACATCTCGGCTTCGGCGAGCGTGGCGAAATGCAGCAGATCGCGAAACTCTTCTTCGTAGCGGCCATCGGTGTCCGATTGCGTGGAGCGCACCACGCGCAGGCCGGCATCCTCCAACACAGTGGTGACGTAATCGACGGAGGTCTTGCCGTGCTCTCCCAGACGTGCCGCGAGCTGGCGCCGAATCTGCTCGATTTCAGCGGGCGTGTAGCGCGGGACGCGCAATTCCCCGGCGATCGCCAGAATCAAATCTTTTTTGGAAATCTTCGAGGCGTTCATCACATTCACCTTCGATTTCATCTCGGCGCCGGCGCCGGCTTCGGCTTTGTGGAGCGCTGGCTTTCGGCGGGCGCGCTCTGCTGCTCGGAGCGGAGCTTGCGGTATCGCGCGACGTTTTGATTGTGCTCCTCGAGCGTCTTGCTGAAAAAATGGCCGCCCTGCGTATTCGCGACGAAATAAAGATAGTCGGTCGGCGGCGGATCGAGCGCCGCGCGCAAGGAGGTTTCCCCGGGATTCGCGATCGGGCCAGGCGGCAAGCCGGCGTTCACATACGTATTGTACGGCGAACGGAAGCGCAGATCGGCGTCGTCCAGCGGCCCGGTGGAGCGGCCGGCCAGCGCGAGCGCGTAGGCCACGGTTGGATCGCATTCGAGAGGCATGTTGCGCGCCAATCGATTCGTGAAAATTCCTGCGATGATGGGCCGCTCACTATCGAGCGGCGTTTCGCGCTCGACCAGCGACGCCAGCGTCACCACACTTTCAACCGACGCCGGCGCCGACCGGGAGCGTGTCGCACTGTCCGGCTGCGGTAGCGTGAGCCACTCTTCGCGGAATTTTTTCACCATCGCTTGAACCATTTCGGTGGCGCTGACGTGGCGCGCAAATTCGTATTTCGCTGGAAACAAAAATCCTTCCAGGTTCGGCGCCCTCGGAGCCAGATCGAGAATCGGGCCCGGGTCGGCCGCGGCGGCCAGAAATTCTTCGCGGGTCACCAAGCCTTGCTGTTGGGCCAAATCCGCGATATCGAACATGTTGTAGCCTTCCGGGATCACCAGCGAAATCACGTACACTCGGCCGCTGGCAATCGCGTCAAACACTTGGCGCTGCGTTTCGGGGCGATCGAAAAAATATTCGCCGGCTTCGAGCGGCCGCAAATCTCCGAAGCGCGCCCAAATCTCGAATGCCAAGCGGCTGCGAATCACGCCCTGATCGGCCAGCATTTCGCCGATCGTGCGGCGCGAGGCGCCGTGCGGGATATCCAGGTAAACGCCAGGGGCGGCGAATCCTTGATAGGGCAAATACCACGCGGCGGCGAGCCACGTGCCCGCGCCGAGAATCGCCAGAATCAGAAGAGTCCAGAAGGTGCGGCGCATTTCAGTCGCCGGCCTCAGCCGATGCGCGGTGCGATTTCGCAGCGTCGGACGGCACGGCTGGCCGCGCGGCCTCGGCGGCGTGAGCCGGACACTCGCGGTGCAAATATTCGTCGAGGATTAGCGCGGCGGCGCGCGCGTCCAGGCCAGCATCACCGCGGCGCGGCTTGCGCTCCTGCGCGGCTTGCCAACTGGTCAGGCGCTCATCGGCCAGCGCCACGGGCAAGCCCAATTGCCGGCCGAGCTGCGTGGCGAAGCGCGCGGCTTCGGCGGACATATCGCTCGCCGTGCCATCCAGATGCAGCGGCAAGCCAACCACGATTCGGCGCACGCCGTGGCGGCGCACCAATTCGCGCAGACGGGTGATATCGCGGCGGCGATTCGTGCGAATCCACGTGGCCAGTGGGCGCGAAGTCATGCCGAGATCATCGGAGAGAGCCAGGCCCCAGCGCTTGCGGCCGTAATCGATCGCGAGCACCGGCCCGAAACGCGGCGGCGACACTTTGCCTGCAGCAGCAGCGACACTCATCGCCTTCCATTATAGCGTTAGCTGCGCCAGCGCAGGGTGACGGGCCCCGGAATGGGATGCACGAAGGACTGGCCGGTGCGGCGCGATTCGAGGTAGGCCTTTTTCAGCTGGAAATACCAGCGCGCGGGGCGATCGGCGTCGTCCACCAGCATCAGCGTGGGGTGATTGCGCAGGCCGATCACTTGCCGCTCCATCGTCAGCCGATCCTGCTCGATGAATCGTTTGGCGAACACGCGCAGAATGGGCACGACGAACGGCATCCACGGGAAAATATTCCACGCGGCGCAGACGTCGATGCGGCAGGAATCCGCGGTGACGGGCGTGACGGTGGTGCGGCTGGAAAACCAGTAGCGGCCGCAGCGAATCACCTCTAGGCGATGATTCGGGAGGATGAAATCGATCGTCGTGGTGATCGGCTCGTTGTAAATGCGCAGCAATTTGTAGGCTCCACTATTGGCCGAAGGCTTGTGCGCGCTCATGCGAAAGCCGTAGGGGATCGGCTCAAACTTCTTTTCTTTGGTTTGAATGCTGCGCCGCGATCGCCACCACCACGATTGGTGCACGAATGGACCGTGCGCCGGGTCCATCAGGCCGATAATGCCGTGATCCACGTTGCTGGGCAGCAGAGCTTCCAGGCGCGTGATTCTGTAGCGGTCGCTGAACGTTTCCAGCTGTGGCGCGGGCGGCACCTCCGCTGCGGCGTCAGCCGTCGCCGGTCCGCGCAGCGGCTGATCCGGCATGTAGACCCACACGTAGCCATTATTTTCCGCGCAGGGAAAGCTGCCGCAATAAATGCGCTCAACTTTTAATTTTGAATCTTCGGTGATCGAGGGCACCGCGCGGCATTGCCCGGTGTGCGGATCGAATTGCCAGCCGTGATAGCAGCATTCGACGTTGCCGTCCTCAAATCGCCCGACGCTTAGCGGCATCCCGCGATGCGGGCAGACATCGCGCAGCGCGAACGCGCGACCGGCAGGATCGCGCCCGATCGCCAGCGGCTCGCCCAGCAGTTGCACCGCGAGCAGGCCGCGCTTCGCCACGCGCTCGCTGAGCGTCGCGGGGTACCAGAAGCCGCGCAGCATTTCGGCTCCGACGGCTTGATCGGTGGATGGCGCCTGAATTTCGTTCATCAAATTTGCGGTCCGCGAGCGGTTAGCGTACTACGCGCGTTCATGCGGAGCAATGTCGGGCGACGCTGTGTTAATCAGAGCGCCAGTCTCAGGCGGGGCTACGGCTGTCGGCCGACCTGTCCGGTTTCCCACTCGTACCAGAATCCAGTTTTCTTCATTTGTTCGTCGAGGCCACTCTGCTTCAACAGCGCTTCGATATCCTGGTGGGAAAGGCGCGGTCCGAGCGGGGCCACGGCTTCTGCAAGGTCGAACGCGGTAACGCCAACGATTGCCGCGTTGCGCGTCATATCCGGGAGATCCGGTAGCGCAGCGCCGATAGACTCGCCCTCTGCCGCAAGCGTGGGCACGCCTTCGAGGAAGAAAGCGAAATCGTCTCTGTGAATCCCCAAATCGAAACGGTCTACTGGTGCGCCCAAGCTGCCGAGAGGCGCAACGGCGTCGCGCACTCCCGGCTCAGTATCGTGCCGCGCGCCAAGCGAATACGCTGACAAGTGAGTTCTGCCTGTTCCAATGAGGATTGCGGCGATTGTGTGATCCATCTCGTCGCGATGCGCCTGAACGTAGGACCACGAACCCGTAGCCCACGAATTCCCGCCCGGAAATAGAACGAATCGGATCGTACGTCTCGGCACCAGGCCCGTAGCGATGATGTCGCGAGCCGCTTCGATCACGACGGCGGCGTCGCAAGCGTCATCGGACGTTCCGTTACCACGAAGGACGCCCGAGTCAACACGCGCGCCGAGGATGACGATCTCGGCGGGTTTTTCTCGGCCACGAATTTCTGCCACGACAATTTCCGGCGCTGCGTCCTCGGGGCGCTGGAAATTGAAGGGGACCGGAACGAGTTCAGTATGCACATCGAGTCCCGCTGCGCGGAAAGCCGCGACGGCCCAGTCTACGGCGCGCGTTTCGTCAACTACGCTCTGGGGCGCCGGCGCTCCCATTGCGTGGCCGCCTTCGCCGCTAGCTAGGACGCCCAAATTCTTCTCGATCGTCGAATCGCTGCCCATGGCGTTAGCGATGATTTTGGGCGCGGCTTCGGCGCACAGCGTGGGCTGAGCTTCGGAGCAAACCTGCGCTGGGGGTTGCGCTCGAATGCGCGCAAGGGGATCGGGCTCGGGCGGCGGTGTAGCCTGCGGAAATGCGGGTGCGGCAGCGAGGAGCAGGAGCGAGATCGACAGACCCACCTTCGCCTGAAACATTCGGGCGAAGATGGGGCACCCCGAGAGACAAAACTGCAACACAAAACGGCGTGCGTGCAGCAGTAGCGTGCTGACGCGCGCAGCGGCGCGCGACGCGCGGCGTGCGGCGCGCGGTGCTGGCAGTAGTGTTGCGTTACGCAAAGACGTCTCCTGCGGAGCGCTGGGCAACCCGTTGCGCATTCTAGCGCGAACGCGTGCCGCGCGGGGCGCGAGCCGCGTGTCGTCGCTGGCGGCCCTACGCTCTGTGATGCGCCTAGGCGCTGTGGAGGACAGCGTCGGCAACCCGCGCGACCTGGACCATTTCCGCGACGTCGTGCGCGCGAACGATGTGCGCGCCGCCCAGGATCGCCGCCGTCACGGCTGCGGCCGTGCCCCAGAGCCGCTCGTTCACCGGCGGCAAATCTTTCTTGCGCGACTTTCTCTCACCGACCTGCGCCCAGCCGATTGAGCTTTTCCGCGATGGGCCGACCAGGATCGGAAATCCCAGGCGCGCAAGCTCCGGCAAGCGGGCCAGTAGCTCGAAATTTTGCGCGTGGCGTTTGCCGAAGCCGAAGCCGGGATCGAGCACGATGCGATCCTTGCTGACGCCCGCGGCGCGCGCCTGGCGCACTGCCGCACGCAAGCCTGCCACAACATCGCGCATGGCATCGCGTGCGAACGGACCGCGCTGCATCGTGGCCGGCGTGCCGCGCATGTGCATCAAGATCACGGCCATGCGATGGCGCGCGACCACCGCGGCCAAATCCGAATCGCTGCGCAGCGCGGAAACGTCATTCAAGATTTGCACGCCGGCATCCGCGGCGGCTTCGGCCACTTCCGCGCTGCGCGTATCCACCGAAATCGGCACGCGCAGATTCCCACGCAGCTTGCGCAGCACCGGCAGCAAATGCGCGATCTGATCGGCGGCGCTGACCGGCAGCGAGCCGGGGCGCGTGGATTCGGCGCCGATATCGATGATGTCCGCTCCGGCGCGCTCCATCGCCAGCGCGTGCGCGACGGCCGATTGCAAATCGAGATAAAGCCCGGCGTCAGAAAAACTATCGGGCGTGACATTGAGAACGCCCATCACCAGCGTGCGCTCTCCAAGAACGAGCGTGCGCGAGCCCAGGCGCAGACGAAACCGCCGCCGCTTGGTCATATTCGTATTCTCACAGGGAATGTCGCGAGCATCACGCAGTCGTGTCAGCTAATCAAGATCGTAATCGCGGACGGGTTTTTCAACCGGCTGATCCTTGGCTCGCTTCAGGGCTTCTTCAAATTTGCGCGTCAGGACGTCTTCCTTGTTTTTTTCCGCTTCGATGGATAGGCGGAATTTATCCTCGCGCACGCGCTCTTGCTCGGCCAGGATGTTCGCGGAGTCGGTCAGGTCCACGCCCGGCGCCGCGCGCGGCGGCAGCTCGTGCGAGAGCACGACGGCAAGCTGCGGATCGATCGTCAGCTTGGATTTGCAGCACGGGCAATCGACTGCAATCGTCGAAGGAATATCTGCCTTCTTTGCCATGTCGGTATTCTACGCCAGATCGAAGCGGTGAAGGTATCAAGAGCCGCGGCGCGGGGCGGCCGGTTTTGAATACAACGCGTGTCTGCGTTTCGTTAACACTTCACAGAGATAGCCGACGATGTATTCTCTGCGCGCAAGTTCTTTCAGGTCCTGATTTTCTACCAGATCGCGGACTCCTTTTTCGACGGCTCTCCAGAGTCCGGTTCCCTCGAAACGCTTGTATGGATGCGGTATGGCGGTTTTGCGCGGACTTGGCATTTGAATTCTCCTTATCTGATCGTATCGCGCTTGTCGAAATGAAACGCGAAAATCAATCGTTTCCGAGCGCGGCCAGGCTGGGAGTGGCTTATGATGTGCCGGGCAAATCATGATGCGAATCGCATCGCGAACTATATTGCTTAGCGCGGCGCTGGGCTTGGCTACGGCCATCTCGCCCGCGGGGCCGCGGCTGGCAGCGCAATCGCCCGTGGCGGATGCCCAATCGGCGGCAGCGCAGGCGATCATCATCGACGTGGACGCCGCGCACCCGGGCGGCACGTACACGCCCGCGTGGAATTTCTTCGGCGCGGACGAGCCCAACTACGTTTACAGCGCGAACGGCGAAAAACTGTTGCGCGAACTCGCGGCGCTCAGCCCCACGCCGGTGCACATTCGTTTGCACAATTTGTTGACGAGCGGCGACGGGACGGGCTCGCTGAAGTGGGGCTCGACAGATGTTTACCGTGAAGATGTGGCCGGCAATCCCATCTACGACTGGACGATCACGGACAAGATCTTCGACGCGATGCGCGAGGCCGGCGTGCAGCCGCTGGTGGAAGTGGGCTTCATGCCCGAAGCGCTTTCGACGCATCCGGAGCCTTACCGGCACACGTTTCCGAACACGGGCGTGGGCGGCATTTTCACCGGATGGTCCTATCCACCGAAGGATTACGCGAAGTGGTCCGCTCTGGTGACGGCGTGGGTGACGCATCTGCGCGATCGCTACGGCGCGGACGCGCTGCGCGGCTGGCTGTGGGAAGTGTGGAATGAGCCGGACATCGCGTACTGGCACGGCACGCCCGAAGAGTACGACCAATTGTATGACGTGACTTCAGCTGCGATCCGCGGCGTGCTGCCCGGCGCGAAAATCGGGGGTCCGGATTCGACGGGGCCGGGACCGGGGCGCGCCTCCGATTTTCTGGAGCAATTTTTGACGCACTGCAATCGCGGCTGGAATTACGCCACGCACCAGACCGGCGCGCCGCTGGACTTCATCAGCTTCCATCCCAAGGGCGCGCCCACGATGGTGGATGGGCACGTGCGCATGGGAATTCGCAATCAATTGGCGGCGATGGATCGCGGGATGAAAATTGTGGCGTCGTTTCCGGAGTACCGCAACACGCCGATTATTCTAGGCGAAAGCGATCCGGAAGGCTGCGGCGCGTGCTCGCTGGCCACGAATCCGGTGGAGGCATATCGCAACGGACCGCTGTACGGAGTTTATGTGGCGGAAGCCGAGGCGCGCACGTATGAATTGGCGCGAAAAAACGGCGTGATTCTCGAAGGCTCTGTAACGTGGGCGCTCGAGTATGAAAATGAGCCGTACTTCGCCGGGTATCGCGATCTGGCGACGAACGGCGTGGATAAAGCCGTGCTGAATGTCTTCCGCATGCTGGGGATGCTGAAAGGCGATTGGCTGCCAGTTACGAGCACAGGCGCGTTGCGCGTCGAAGATATCCTAGCGAACGGCGTGGCCGCCGCGCCCGACGTGAACGCGATAGCGACGCGCGGGGATAAGGAAATTGATGTGCTGGTGTGGAATTATCACGACGACGACGTGAAAGCGCCGGCGGCCAACATGCAAATCAACGTCGCTGGGTTGCCGGCTAAACGCGTGCGCGTCGAACAATTCCGAATGGATGCAGAACACAGCAACGCGTTCGCGGCGTGGCTCGCGATGGGCTCGCCCGCGACGCCAACGCCGGCGCAGCAAACTGCGCTTGAGCGCGCTGGTGCGCTCGCGACGCTAGGAAATCCGCGGCAGATGGCGGTGAAGAACGGGATGTTGGCGCTGCCGTTTTCGCTTCCCCGGCAAGGCGTGGAATTACTGCGTATCAGTTGGCGATAGGGCGGTTGCGCGGTTGCGCGAGCTAAATCAGCCCTTCGTGAATCCGGGCGCGGGCCGCAGCTCAGGCCGCGGCGTTTGCCGCGGTTCCGCCGCGGGCACGGCCGGCGGAGACTGCTGCGGGGGCGGCGGCACGACGCGCTGGGGCAACGGCTTGCCGTCAATGAGCAGCTTCAATTCATTGGCATCGAGCACTTCGCGCTCGAGCAGCGCCGCGGCGATGCGTTCGAGCGTTTCGCGGTGCAACGTGAGGATGTTGCGCGCCGCTTCGTAGCAACTCATCACGATCTTGTGGACTTCCTTATCGATCTGCACCGCGGTGTCTTCCGAAAAATCGCGGTGCTGGGCAATCTCGCGGCCCAGGAAGATCGCTTCTTCCTTTTTGCCGAATGACAGCGGGCCCAACTCGCTCATGCCCCAATCGCAAACCATTTTCCGGGCGATCTCCGAAGCGCGCTCGATATCGTTTCCGGCGCCGGTGGTGATGTGGCCCAGGAAAATTTCCTCGGCCAGACGTCCGCCCATCAGCACGGTGAGCGTGCCTTCGAGATAAGTTTTCGTGTAGGTGTGCTTGTCGTCGATCGGCAGTTGCATCGTCAAACCCAGCGCCATGCCGCGCGGAATGATCGTGACTTTGTGCAGCGGATCGGCCGTTGGCGTCATCGCTGCGACCAGCGCGTGCCCGGCCTCATGGTAAGCCGTGTTGCGCTTCTCCTCTTCGGAGAGAATCATGGACCGGCGCTCGACGCCCATCAGGACTTTGTCCTTGGACATTTCGAAATCGATCATCAGCACGGTCTTGCGGTTCTGACGCGCGGCCCACAGCGCCGCTTCGTTCACCAAGTTCGCCAGATCGGCGCCGGAAAAGCCCGGCGTGCCGCGCGCGATCACAGACAAATCCACATCTTCGCTGATGGGTACTTTGCGCGTGTGCACGCGCAGAATTTCCTCGCGGCCTTTGATGTCTGGCCGCGGCACCACCACGCGGCGATCGAAGCGGCCCGGGCGCAGCAGCGCCGGGTCCAGCACGTCAGGCCGGTTGGTGGCCGCGATCAAGATCACGCCTTCGTTGGATTCGAAGCCGTCCATTTCGACGAGCAGCGCGTTCAGCGTTTGCTCGCGCTCGTCGTGACCGCCGCCCAAGCCGGCGCCGCGGTGGCGGCCGACAGCGTCAATTTCGTCGATGAACACGATACACGGCGCGTTCTTCTTGCCCTGTTCGAATAGATCGCGCACGCGGCTGGCGCCCACGCCTACGAACATTTCCACGAAGTCCGATCCGGAGATGGAAAAGAACGGCACATTGGCTTCGCCGGCGATGGCCCGCGCCAGCAGAGTCTTGCCCGTGCCGGGAGGTCCGACCAGCAGCACGCCCTTGGGAATGCGTCCGCCAAGCTTTTGGAATTTCTGCGGGTCTTTCAGGAAGTCGATGATTTCTTGCAGCTCCGCTTTGGCCTCTTCGGAGCCGGCCACATCCTTGAACGTGGCTTTCTTCTGCTGCGATGTAAGCAGGCGCGCGCGCGACTTACCGAAACTCAGCGCTTTATTCCCTCCAGCCTGCATTTGCCGCATGATGAAAATCAAAACCACCACCAGCAAGATCAGCGGCGCGGCGTTCATCAATAGGTTGACCCAATCGCCGCCCGTGTGTTCCTCGACCGTGATCAACGTGCCCTTGTCTTCGAGATTCTTGGTCAGGTCCGGCGCGTCTTCCTTGAATATTGTGGTGTGGAATTTTTTGCCGCTGTCGCGCCAATCGCCTTTGACTTCGTAGCTCGTCGGGTTGATGTACAGCGTCACATCCTTCACGTTGCCCTTGTTCACCTGGGCCATGAACTCGCTGTAGCTGGGCTCTTCGTCGCGCGCCGATGGGTTGCTGCTGGACACCATCTTCCACAGGACAACGCCGAGCAGGATGATGAACATCCAGGAGAGCACTGTTTTGACTGTCGAACTCGAATTCACCGTTTCCCTCGCCTGCCGGGACCGTTTGCCCCGGACCCACGCTGACCCCGCCCTCGTAAGGGCGTCTGCACAATATAAGACAATTTCGCGGCCCGGCCACGGCTTCCTTCAAGGCCGTTGCTCGCTAGTTACTTAGATGCGCGAATCGAAAGGATGTCACCAGCTTCCACCCGGCCGAAACGCGGGGCCGAAGACTGAGCTAACCCTTGGCGCTACAACGACTCCTCTTCGATGAGCACGCCGATTTCGGTGCCCGCGGCCGCCGCGAACTCCGCCGCCACCGGGAAGCCGCGCGCCCAGACAATGGCGCCGGCGCTGGTCAAGACCGGCCAGCCCGCGCGATCGCGCACAGAAACGCGCCGCTCCAGCAGTAGCCGCTTCAGCTTGCGAATATGCCGCCGTCCGCTGGGGCGAAAACTATCGCCCGGAAGCCAACTGCGTACCACCAGCGGTGAGCGCAAACGGTCCCGGTCGAGCGCGCTCAACCCAACACCAGTTTCTCGCGACACTTGCGGCCAGTCAATTAATTTGAACCGCAGTCGCCGCCCAATTTCCGGAACCGCAACTTCGGCCGAGTCGGCGCCTTCCAGGCGAATCGGATACTCGAAACGCGCCGCTTCGCCGCGGGTTGCGCCCTCGCGCGTGCTCACCGCGCTCTCGGCAGGCGCCAGTGAGAATCGCAGCGTTTCAAAATCGCGCGCGACTCGCACTCCCGGCAGATGCGTTTCGGCGCCGCTGGCTCGCCCCGCAGAGCTGCCTTCGAAATGCGACTGAGCCCCAGATTGCCGTGCAAGGCGCAGCACCTGATCCGTGTGCCGCGCCGTAAGGCCCGTGCGATCGCCGCGCAATTCCTGAAAGATCCGGCGAATCAGGCGGCGCGAGGGCGCGGCGGAGGCAGCGGCGAGGCCATGGGCGGAATCGGCACTCGGGGCCGGGCCGGGCGTCGCGAAACCGATCGGCTGCAGCAAATCGGCGGCGCGAATCGCGATTGCGCCGGAGGCGTCGCGCTGCGTCTTGCTGCGCAACGCGTCGGCAACCCACGCCTCCCAGAACGCTTCTTCGTCCGCGGCGAGCGATGCCAGGCGGCACAATTGCGCCACCGCTTGCGGCTCGAAATCTTTCTCCAGAAATGGCAGCAGCCGATGCCGAATTCGCGCGCGCAGCCGCGTGGTGTCCTCGTTGCTGGCGTCCTCGCGCCACGGTTGGCCCAGGGCCACAAGAAGTTGCCGCAATTCGCTTCTGCGAACTTCCAGAAGCGGCCGGAAAATCGTGCCCGATCCCAGTGGCATCACCGGATGGATTCCGGCAAGTCCCGTCAGGCCCGTGCCGCGCAACAAGTGCGAGAGCACCGTCTCGGCCTGATCGTCCGCGGTGTGCGCGACGGCAACGGACGTCGCGCGCCCATCGGCGATGACCTGATCGAAAAATTGGTATCGCAGCCGCCGCGCGGCGTCTTCCAGATTCCAACCTTCGCGGCTCGCTGCGGCGCGCACGTCCTGTGCGCCAAGCACGAATCCTAAGCGATGACCCGCCGCCAACTTCTCGACAAAGAGTTGGTCCCCCGCCGCGTCGCTGCCGCGAAGCTGGTGGTTGAAATGGAGAACAACAAGGCGGATGCCCAGAGTGTCGCTCAGCTCGAGCAAAAGCCGCAGCAACGCCACCGAATCGGCGCCTCCGGAGACGGCCACGCCCACGGCATCGCCCGCCTGCAGCATGCGCTGCCGCGAAATGCTCTGAAGAATCCGCGTTTGAATTGAGGACTGCATTCAGAATCGCCTACGGAGCTCGCCGCCATACAGCGCAGCCGCTATGGTAACAGCCGCGGGCGCTTGACTCATAATTCGATACAGGGATCGAGCGCGCGAAATGCTTCACGGTCTTGGAAATTGGGTCTAGAGCGAATCGGGGAATTAATTGGCGGAGATCTGCTCGGCCATCATCGCGCGGCTGTGAGCAATTCGCCGATCCAACACGACCGCCGCAAAATACGCGCATGAGCCGCGCTCGCCGTCCAGCCACGTGCTGAAGCCCCGCGATATCCAGCCGAGCGTGGCCCGGATGCTTCCGAGCACCGCGTAGTACGTGCGCACCGCAACCATCGACTGCCCATCATTGCCCGGCTCCGGGCAAAGCTGCAGAAGCTGCATCAAGCGTCCGAACTCGTCTCCGCTGACGTTTCGGGCGCCGATGCCCGCGACCTCGCGCGCCTGCTGCGAAAGCTCGAGGCTTCGCGCGGCGACGACCATCGCGCGGCAGTAGAGGACGAAGAACTGCAGCAGCGCCACGCCCGAGAGCACGAGAATAAGAGAAGCTATCATCGATGATCGGCCACCGGGTCCGCCATGCCGCCCGATCCGGACACGCTGGCCACAGCCAAGCGATCATCCTCGCTGACCTGCGAAAACGTGTAGGCCCACGCCGCCGGCAGGAGAATGCTGAGAAGTGGCGGCACGTACTGCCACAGCGCATTGCGCGGATAAAGATTGGTGAGAGCGTAGAACGCCGCAAAAGCGCTAAAGTACACGCCCAAAGAGAGCACAAATTGAATCAGACGTGTGCGCGTCTCGTGGAGCTTCATCACCGCACCCCACAACACATAAGCAAGCACCAGGCCGACAAAATAAAGATTCTGGGAAAGCTCCACGACAAACAGGGTAAGCATCCTGTCGTGCGACGCGATCACAACCTTAAGCGAGACCAGCGCCGTGCCCACCAGGAGTAGCATCGCCCCGCCCCGGACGTACCTGCCGACCCGCAGCTCAGCGAACACGCGCTTGTATAGCCCTATCAGAACGAAGAAAAGGACAATGATCAGAAGGGCGTCTGTGTAGAAGTAGCAGTAGAAATACTGGCGAGAACTATAGCCATAGGTCCTCAGCGTCACGTAGTTGAGAATCCCTTCAGCTGCGGACATCAGGAGGTACAGATTTAACGCGAGGTATTTGAAGAACGATTTCGATTTGAGCGAGCACACCACCGCTAGGCTGTCCGCGAGGACAGCTAACGCCGCCAGTACGTAATCGGCCGGGCTCAGCAACCAAACCTTCCGGCGGCTGAGTCCGACAGACCAAAGCCAACTACGCCTTGGTTATCAGCTTCAGCTCACCACTGCGTGTGGCGGCAGAGGCGGTGGCGGGCCAATCGCAGTCGCTATGAGCACGTTCGCCGCTGCATGTGGCGGCAGAGGCGGTGGCGGCCCAATCGCGGTTGCTACGAGCACGCTCGCTGCTGCGTGTGGCGGCAGAGGCGGTGGCGGCCCAATCGCAGTTGCTATGAGCGCGTTCGCCGCTGCATGTGGCGGCAGAGGCGGTGGCGGCCCAATCGCGGTTGCCGTGAACGCCTTTGCTCCGGCATGGTGTGTCATAACAACTGCGACCACACCCGCCGTTAGAACCAACGCTACTACCAGTGAAACTACTGCTAGGTACCGGGGCATATAGCCCTCCGAGAGAGAACGGAGCGACTATATACCGATACGCGGCATTTTGGTACTAAAGTACTGGTTTGTGTCTAAACGATCAACACCCCCGGCTTTGGCCGTCGGCTAGGGTTTAGCCCGCCGGGCAGCCAGGTCGGTTCCGCGTATCCGAGTGTCAGGATAGGTTCCGCGACCGGCGGCAACAATGGTACGAAGGTCCTACGGGGATAACCGATTGGAATGGGCTTAAATAGCCTGTTTTAGGCGCATTTCCGCTTTGGCACTTAGGCCCTTACCGCGCGTTACCCGCGTCTTTTGATCGCAGGTCTCGGCGCCATCCCCGCGACGAGGGGTATTGACGGAGCCCCTGTTCCCTGCCGCCCGCTTGACAGCCGCGGAAGCGCATCCGTACCATGGCGAAGTCCCACGGATGCCGGCGTAGCTCAGGGGTAGAGCGAGGGTCTCATAATCCCTAGGTCGTGGGTTCGAGTCCCACCACCGGCACCACTTTTACTTTTGAGGATTCACGTAGCTCCGCTGATTTGCGTGCAACAGCGATGATCGCCAAACCGGCGGAGAAGTTTGGGTGCGTGCACTTCAACCCGGTGACACGGGGGCTCGTGAGTGATCCGATTCACTGGCCGTGGGGCGATTGATCACGCTATGCGCAGACGGGAGAAGGATTGGTGCGAATCGATGGCATTGCGTAGCGGCAATTCAGGGAACGTTAAGGCGCACCCCGCGGACCCCGCGGACCCACCCCTTGTCCGCTGGGGCGAGCAAAGGATGGGCCACCCTCAGTTCAAAGGCTGCGCCACCCGCCTGGACACCTCAGGGCCGGATTTCTATTCCGGGATCGTCGATAGCTCCTGGTGCAGCGCGCTCCGTCTTCCGCTTCGGAGGGTCGCACAGGTAACCCTTCGACCGCCAGCGGCACGTTCGCGTGGCGTAGAACCTCTCGTCAGCATTGGCCCCGGCTTCATCCGCCAGAGCTGACCAGATTTCTGCCCGGTCCGGATTTCTTCTAAAAACTACTACCTTCCCGAAGTCAGTAAGCGGCAGCGTGTGCAACTCGAAGCCAGCCGGCGAGAAACGGAGGATTGCAAAACCCTCCCTAGCCCCAACCGCCCCACCTTCCTACTCGCAAACCAGCATACCTGTGTCACCGGATCGAAGCAACGCGGCGTGAACCAGTCGGAGAGCTTGATGCTTGATCATGTTTCCGACGTTGTAGGTAGCGATGGAGGTCCCTCCACGCTCCACGCTGATGGATGAGTTGTATACCGTTTCGGTCGTCGGCCGCTCGTAGAATCTCACCGTTGTTGTGGAGTCGATTGCGATCTCTGCACGCAACACCTTCTTGCGCTCGTTGATCGCAGTTTCGTCAGCTAGCGGCTCTGGTTCGGGGAACGTCTGTATAACCCGAGAGCTGTCTGATTGCCCTTCGTCAACTGGCCTCGTTTGCGCCCGTAGGAGCGAAACCTGCAAGACGAGAGCGAGAGCCATAAACAACGTTGTTGACCACTGCCTTTGAAAACGCATCAGGTGGGCGGGTGGCGCACCCTTACCCCGCCTTCTGAGTTTCTCAATCCGCACGAACGAATGATACCACTAGCAGCCTTCACCGTGGAGTAATGTGGGGCGCTCTGCGGGCTGCGCCACCCGGCCGTCATCCATTCAATCCAGCGATTTCCGAAGCGGTCGTAGGCGTAGCTAAACGCGCCATCACAGGCAAATAATGAGGAAACGTCCCGTCTGTCCCCCCGGTTTCTACGCTGGGGATTTTCGACCGAATTTATGGGGGGGGTTCTTAATTTCGGGCTTAAATGCCTGTGGCTCGTGGCCGTAATCAAGTTCCTGAAGGCGGCCGACAGCGGGATTCCAACTGATCTCGATGGGGATCCCCTCATCATCGCCGTGCGGATTCAGAAATGACAAGAAAAACCTGAATCCCGGCGCTTCGTGAGGGCCCTCATCAGAAGACAAGAAACGGTAGCCCACAAGGTTGGCCGAATCATCGATAAAATCGATTCCGATGTACCCGGCGCTGTTCCTTATCCAGTTCCTGTCGGCAGTTAACTCAACAACCCATTGAGCCTGTTCCCGCCGCAGAACCACGAGTTTCGAAACGGGGACGCCCGTCTTTGTCTCCTTGAATCGCTTTAGGCAGACGGCGGCGACAGTCTCCAAGGCATCGGTTCCGGTAAAATGTCCACACTTCAGGACTTCCGCATCAGCGCCCAGCGCGTGCCTCGCGGCCTCCAAGCAGCTTTGAGCCGCAGCATCGGGGGGAGGTCCCCCGGGCAAGGCTGTCCGTGGGGATGATGCGTTACCGGCTTGCACCCACAGAAGCGAAACCGCTAGCGCTAAGATCCAGCTCTTCGTGTTCGTGGACATTTGCAACGCTCGCTCCCTTTCTTGCACCCGTATCATTACACTGGCCGCCGTTGTGTCCAATGCCCCTGGAACCCGGGGACGGGAACCCGGGGACAGACGGGACGTTTCCCGTTTTTCCGGTTCCCCTCGGTTCACACCTGCTATCCCGGATACCAAATCTTGCGTGGATCGTTCGCGGCGCGGCGATAATTCCACGCTTCGTCGATCAGGCGCGCGAGATCGAAACGCGGCCTCCAATCCAGCAGAAATTTCGCCTTGGTGTTGTCCAGCCACGTTGAGTGAAAGGGAGTGGTGATCTTGACCGCCGGAAGTCCTCGCGTCCGGTGCAGATACTCCGCTACTTCGCCGTAGTCGACCGGTTCATTCATGCAAATGTTGAATGTCTGCTGGCGCGCCTTCGGATTGTCGAAGGCCAGCAGGATCGCCTCAACCAGATCGCTCACGTGGACGAAATTGCGCTTGACCGGCTTCGCGTCCGGATCGAGCATCAACGGCACCGCGCCGCTCTTGACGTAAGCGTCCGCGCGCTCCGGGCCAACCAACTCCCGCCAGCGCGGCCCGCCAAACACATCCTCGCCGAAGGAAAGCGAATATTTGAAATCGTCTTTCTCCATAATCCACGGCGCGCGCAGACAGCATCCCGTAAGGCCGTACTGCACGAAATACTGCTCTAGCAGCACCTCTTCGAGCACCTTCGATAGCGCGTAGCAGCCGGGATAAGCGGTGTGCTTCTGCTGTTCCGTCACCGGAATGGGATGGGCGTAGAAGCAATGGCCCACAGAGCCATCTCCACCGATCAGCACGAACTGCTTGAAAGTCGCGCTGGCGCGGCATTCCTCGAGCAGCCAGAACAAACCTTTCACCGTAACGTCGATTATGTCGTCGGGAGTTTCCTTGCACGTGGCGCACTGCAGCACGTGCGTGACGCCCTGCATGGCCGCGCGCACCACCTGGCGATCGGCGATGCTGCCGCGCACAATTTCCAGGCGTTCGCGCGGCTCAAGGATCCGGTTATGGCACAGCGCGCGAATCTTCGCGTCGCGCCGCGCATCGGACTGCAGAATTCGCTGAATGGCGTGCGTGCCGACCTTGCCTGCCGCACCTGTGATCAGGAGTCGTTTCATAGCCCGTCAGTTTACACGCGTTGCAGAGATGTGTGCATCCGCGATCGACATGCGTCGCCGGCGCAATTCGCCTCAAGTGCGGTTAGAATGCTTCGCGGTCTACCCGCATTCACGATTCGTGCACTGAAACGGAGGTCCGTCATCATAATGATTCGCAAACTTTCGCTGCTCATATCGTGCTGCGCCGTTGTCTGCTTCATCGGCTTCACATCAGCCGCGCGCGCCGCTGTAAAACCCTCTGCGCTCTTCAGCGATCACATGGTGCTGCAGAGCGGCATGTCCGTGCCGGTGTGGGGCACGGCCGATCCCGGCGAAAAGATCACCGTAAAGTTCCTCAAGCAAAAGAAATCCGTCATCGCCGGCGCGGACGGCAAATGGATGATCCACCTATCGAAACTAAAGCCCGGCGGTCCATTTGAGATGACCATCGCGGGCAAGAATTCGATCACGGTGAAAGATGTGCTGGTGGGTGAAGTCTGGCTGGGCTCCGGCCAATCCAACATGGCGTTCACCGTCTCGAAGAAGCACACTTCCTACGCCGGCCTGCTCAATGAAGATCAGGAGATCGCCGCGGCCAACTATCCGCAGATTCGCATGTTCACCGGCAAGACGGCGAAGACCTACGAGCCGCAATCGGAAATTGGCGGCGAATGGCTGGTGTGCAGTCCGGATACGGTGGGCGATTTTTCCGCCGTGGGCTACCTATTCGCGCGCGATTTGCAAAAAGCGCTGAATGTGCCGGTGGGCATCTTGTTGGAAGCGTATGGCGCGAGCACCGCCGAATCCTGGATTCCGCGCGACGCGCTGGCTGCCGATCCCTTGCTCAAACCGATGCTCGATAAATTCGACGCCCTGGTGGCGTTCTATCGCCAAAATCCCAATGCCACCACGGACCAAGCGCCGTCCGCGCCGCAAACTCTAAACGCTCGCCCCGGCAAGCCAGGCCCGCTGCGCGATCCGGTGCAGGACCAGCACGAGCCCACGGTGCTGTTCAACGGGATGATCAATCCAGTGATTCCATACGCGATTCGCGGCGCGATTTGGTATCAGGGCGAATCGATCGTCGGCGGCAAGGCCGGCGTAATCCTCTATCCCCATGTGATGGAGACACTCGTCACCGATTGGCGCGCGCGATGGGGCCAGGGCAATTTCCCTTTCTACGAGGTGCAACTCCCCGCGCTTAAGAACGTCAGCAATAACCCGATGGTTCGCGAGTCTCAATCGGCGATCCTTTCGCTGCCGAACACCGGCATGGCCGTCACCATTGATATCGGAGATCCCGACAACGTCCATCCGAAAAATAAAGAGCCGCTGGGCGATCGCCTCACGCTGATCGCGCTGGCCAATAACTACGGCCACAAAGTTGAATTCTCGGGGCCGGTCTACGATTCCATGACGATCGAAGGCGGCGCAATTCGCCTGAAGTTTTCCCACGTTGACGGCGGGCTCGTCGCGAAAGGGGGTCCACTGAAGTGGTTCCAGATCGCCGGCGCCGATCAGAAATTCGTCGACGCCGACGCGACCATCGACGGCGATTCCGTCGTGGTTAGCAGCGCCAACGTCAGCGCTCCCGTCGCCGTCCGCTACGCGTGGGACAACTACCCCGACGGCTGCAACCTCTACAACGCCGCCGGCCTGCCGGCCGCGCCATTCCGTACCGATCGATGGGACGCGCTCAGCAAAATCGCTGAGGAATTCACCGGCAAATAGCTCGCCGGGGACTGGCGCGGAACGGCGACAACACCACTCGATTACAAGCTTCCTTTAAACGCGAAGGCGAACGCCGCCAGGATGCACACAAAGCTGGCCACGTAATTCCACTTCGGCGGCGCGCCTAAATAGAAGTATGCGAACACTGCGAATACCGTGAGCGTGATCACTTCCTGAATGATCTTCAGCTGGTAGGCCGTGAACTCGCCGTAGCCCCAGCGGTTTGCCGGCACCTGAAAACAATATTCTCCGGCCGCGATCAGCCAACTGAAAAAGATCGCCTTGTACAAAGGCACGCCCGGAAATTTCAAATGCCCGTACCAAGCAAATGTCATGAACGTATTGGAAATGCACAGCAGCAGAATTGTCCGCATCGCGCCCCCCCCTCGGCATTCGATTCTCCGGACGTTCCCACCGCGACGCAAGCTTCCGAGCCCGATAGTTTCGCCATGCTAAAATCCTTGCTCTTATCGCGGATCCATATGGAATCGACATCGAATCGTTCGGCAGCCCAACACAAAACGAAACTGAAAGGCAAGGTTCGACGAACATGAGAGAACGAAACGGACGGGCAATTCGCGGTGGTCAGTTTGCAATTCTGGCGGCAATTGTGGCCATCGCCATGGTGACGTTCGCCTCGCGCGCCTGCGCGCAATTCGGGCCTTCGAGCTCCGGCGCCGCGCAGCCGGTGGCGAATCAGCTGCCGCTCTCCGGCCGCACGGGACAGAGCGGCGCGGTTGCCGCGGCCGAGCAGCCCGTGCCGGGAACCACGACCAGCGTCAACACGCTGAACCCCGTGGTTCAGGAGTCCGGTCCCTACACCGGCAGCGCGAGCAGCATCGCGAAGATGCCGTTCTCCGGCAAGCTATCGCTACGCGAAGCCATCGCGCGCGGTCTCGCGTACAACTTGGGCGCGGTGGGCCTGACGAACGCGGTGCGCCAAGCGGAAGGTCAGAGCAAAACGGTGCGCAGCGTGCTGCTGCCGAACGTGAGCGGCGACGTCGTCGAAAACTTCGAGACGGAAAATCTCGCCGCGATCGGCATCCGCATCGCTGTTCCGATTCCCGGCTTCACGTTCCCAACTCTCGTGGGACCATTCAACTACATGGACGTGCGCGCGCGGTTGACGCAAACCGTGGCCAACATGACAGCTCTCAACAACTATCGCGCGTCCAAAGAAACCGAGCGCGCCACGCAGCTTTCGGCCACGGACGCGCAAGACCTCGTCGTGCTCGCCGTCAGCGGCGCGTATTTGCAAGTGATCGCCGCGCAAGCCCGCGTGCAATCCGCGCAAGCGCAACTGGACACCGCGAATGCCCTTTACGGCCAGACGCAGCAGCAATTGCAGTTCGGCAAAGTGGCGCAGGTCGATCTGAATCGCAGCCAAGTGGAAGTTTTGACGGAGCAGCAACGCCTGCTTTCGTTGCAGGATGATCTAGCGAAGCAAAAGATCAATCTCGCGCTGCTCACAGGCCTGCCCGCAACGGATCAATACGAAATCACGGACGACGTTCCGTTTTCGCCCGCGCCGCCGATCAGTTTGGACGATGCCCTAAAGCAAGCCTTCGATAACCGCCCGGATCTGAAAGCGGCGCAAGCCGAAGTTCACGCGGCAGAACTTGAGCGATCCGCGGCGCGCGATGAGCGCCTGCCCTCGCTTTCCGTCAACGCGGATTACGGCGCGATCGGCACGAACCCCGGCGAGGCTCGCGCGACTTACACCGTCAGCGGCACGCTCACGGTTCCGATCTGGCAGGGCGGCCGCGCGGGCGGCGATATCGAGCAGGCCGACGCCGCATTGGATCAGCGCCGCGCGGAACTCGAAGACGAGCGCAACCAGATCGAAAGCCAAGTCCGCGAAGCGTATCTCGACGTGCAGGCCGCGGCGAGCCAAGTGGAATTGGCCGATAAGAATCGCCAAGTCGTCGCGGAAACTCTCGGCGAGACGCGCTTGCGCCTGGGCGCCGGCGTCAGCGACAACGTCGCGCTGGTGCAATCGCAGGAGTCGCTGTCCGGCGCGGAACTCGATTACATCAACAGCGTGTTCGCGCACAACGTGGCCAAGCTAAGCTTGGCGCGCGCGATCGGTGGCGCAGCGGCCAGCCTGCCGCAATTCCTGAAAATGCAGTAGCGAACGCTGCGCAATTCTGCGCCCGTTGCGATTTTGCGCCGCGATTTCACAGCGCGATTTTGCGTGCGGCGGTAAACGGGAAAACGCGGGGGCGCTACTTCGCGGGCTTCGGGTGATCGACTTTTATTTCGAGATTCACGTCCATGCGCGAATCGAAACTGGAGATCGTGTGCGTTGAGGAAATCATGTTGCCGTGCTCGGCGTAAATCTGGTAATCCACGTTCGGATCGAGTCCGCTGAAACTATAATCGCCGCTATCCTCCGAAATATGACTCTGCACGTTCTTCGTGCTCATATTCTCCAAATAAATCACGGCATTGGAGATAGGGTTTTCGTCCTTGTCCACCACCTGGCCGTGAACCGAGCGCAGTTGCGGCGGCTTTTCTTTGCCCTGGCTCTGCACGAAGGCGCCGGCGGCAACCAGTAATATGAAAGCGAAGATTCCAGCGGCGCGAGCGCGCATCCTTATTTTATTTTCCCCCTGCCAGCGGAATCAGGCGCAGCGTCAGTTCCACATCGTCTCCGGCAGCCCCATCGATGTTCTGCGTCAACGGTTGGAAACCCTTGGCGTCTACGCGCAGCACATATTGCACGCCCTGCGGCACGTGCAGCGCGAACTCACCTTCGTCGTCCGTGGCCGTCTCCCAGCGCCATTTCGTTTCCGTGTCGCGGCGCAAACGAACTCTTGCGTATTGCACCGCGTATCCCTGGCTGCTGAACACCGTGGCGTGAATCAGCATGATCGCAGGGTGACTGCCCTGACCCTGCGCGGGTCGCGCGTGCGCGCCCGCTATAGCGCACATCGAAAGCAGCATCACCAAGAAGCCCGCGCGCAAAATATCACCCGCGCCGGACTGCGCCGAGCGCACTACATCAAAAGTTTTTGCGGAATTACCGCGAAGGAAGCCGGGGACTTCGACCGGACGCGACGACACGCCCGAATCACTCCTCGCCCTCGTCGTCCTCATCGTCGTCGTCATCATCTTCCAAATCGTCGTCGGAGTCTTTCGTCGTGTCCGGATCGTCATCCTCATCGTCATCATCATCCTCGGAGATGACGTTGAGGTGCACCGGATGCTTCTGAACGACTTCAAGGTCCGTCTCGCACTCGAGACAGGTCAGGATCTCGCCTTCTTCAACCTCGTCCTCGTCCACGTCAACTTCAGCGCCGCATTTAGGACAACGCACCACGGTGAGAATCTCCTTCCTAACGGATACTGTCGCACCCCTTGGGGCGTATTATATACCGCCAATGGCTCCTGTGCGACGCCGCGAAATTAAGAATCGCCGCGAATACCCCGGCCTGCCCGTCGTGGGCGTGGGCGGCGTGGTAATCGCCGGCGACACCACGCTGCTGATTCGCCGCGGCCACGAACCACTGAAGGACCAGTGGTCCATTCCCGGCGGCGCGCTGGAATTGGGCGAAACCATTTCCGCCGGCCTGGCGCGCGAGATGCTCGAAGAAACCGGCCTCGAAGTCCGCGTCGGCGAACTGATCGAAGTGTTCGAGCGCATCATTTCAGAGGCTGAGCCGGATCCCACTCTCGCCGCCGCACGCGATTCCCAAACAAAGTCTCGTGCTAAACGCGGGGCCGCTCGCGGCGCGCGCGCCAAAGCTAAACCCGTTCGGCGTCCCAAATCGGCTCAGCCGCGCTACCATTTCGTGATCCTCGATTATCTGTGCGAGCCCATCGGCGGCTCGCTGCGCGCCGGCAGCGACGTCACCGACGCTCGCTTCGTGCGCGAAAAAGATTTGCCGCAGTACGGCCTCACCGAGGCCGCCACGCGCGTCCTGCGCAAAGCCTTCCAGATCGCCCGCGCGCATCCGCGCGTTAGCGCCCTTCGCTAACGCGCGCCGCGCCGAAGCCGCCGAAGGCGCCCGGCGAAGGCGGGCCCGCCTCTCGCTTTTCTCCGCGCTCCTCCGCGAGTCTCTGCGCCTGCCTGCCGGCAGGCAGGCCTCTGCATTATCCTTTGCTTTGCGCTTTCACCGCGGCTCTGCCGCCCAGCCATGCCGCCCGACCAGCGGCACAAACCGACAAAAATAGAGCGCCTCGGCCTGCAGCTTCCCCTCGACTTTTCGCCCGCGCACCAACTGCTGCTCCTCCCACCCGCCGACAGGCACGACAATTCTGCCGCCTTCGGCCAATTGCGCGACAAGCGGCGCCGGAATCTCCGGCGCGCCCGCCGCAACCAGAATCGCGTCGAATGGAGCCAGCTCCGGCAATCCCAACGTGCCATCGCCCGCGTGCACGTGGACGTTCTCGTACCCGCCGAGCCGCGCCAATCGCTCGCGCGCCTCCAGTGCCAATCCGGTGCGGCTTTCGATCGAATAAACTTCGCGCGCCAGCAGCGCCAGCACCGCGGCCTGATAACCGGACCCTGTGCCCACTTCCAGCACGCGCTCCGTACCCGCGAGCTCGAGCGCCTCCGTCATCGACGCGACCATGTACGGCTGCGAGATCGTCTGACCCTCGCCGATCGGCAGCGGCGCATCGTCATACGCGCGCGCGCGAAATTCCTCGCCGACGAACTCGTGCCGCGGCACGCGCAGCATCGCCTCCAGCACGCGCTCGGAGCGAATCTGCCGCCCGCGCAGTTGCCGCGACACCATCCCTCGCCGCATCTCCGCCAGCGTTTCCGGTGTGTCCATTGAGATTCAGGCGCGAGCGCGCTTCCGCGGCGATCTGCGAGGCACATGGTGTGCGGACAGGTCGGACAGGACGACGGGGGTGCGGTCGGGGAACTCGGCGACGATGCGGACGTCGCCGCCCATGGCGTTTACGGTCTTGCGCAAAGTGGAGAGCAGGAGATCGCTGCGTTTTTCGAGGCGCGAGATGCTGTCCTGGGTGACGCCGAGGACTTTGGCGACGCGGGCCTGAGTGAGTTTGCGGGCTTTGCGAAGATCGCGAAGGCTCATTTCTTCAGCGATGAGCTGGGCGGCGCGGGCCGCGACCCTTTTGCGCTGCGTGGGATTGAGTCTTCGGAGTTTGGAGTGCACGTTTACAGACATGGTTAGGTCCTTTCCCTGTTCAGCCGGGCGAGATGGGTGTCGAAGCGGCGATCGGCTTTTCCGATCAGTTCGCGATAGAAGCGTTTTTCGCTGCCGCCGGATTTATCTCCGGCGACCAGCAGGATCGCCCTGCGTTTGGGATCGAAGGCGAACGCGACACGCCATTCGCCGCCCGCAGCGCTCAAACGCAATTCCTTCATGTTGGCGTGCCGGGAGCCGTTGAGCGTGTCGACGCGGGGCCGTCCCAATTGCGGGCCAAAGTGCTCCAGGACAAGTGACAACGCCAGAATCTCGGTTCGCACATCCTCGTGCAGCGCGTCGAATTCGGGCTCGAACTCGCCGGCGATCTCGACGATCCATTTCACGCGATTAATATGTCATGGAATACATTATGATGTCAAATGCATATTGGGGCGGCGGGCAGGCTTTGTGGCCTCCCCAGGATGACCACGATGACGCAGGTGCGGCCGAGAAAACCTACCGAGAGATTTCCGCCACAGCGGACCTTCGGCCTCGTCGCGGACTCCTTGGGATGACCCGCCTACGCCAAGCGTTCGCTGCGCTCACGGCTTCGGCGCGGCGAGGGCTACTCGAAATGCTGGAACAAATTATTCAGGGATTCGGCGAGGGTGGGGTGGGCGAAGACGGCGTCGCGCAGCGCGGTGTAAGGTAACTTGCCCATCATGGCCAATTCCAGCATGGACATGATTTCGCCGCCTTCGGCGCCGAGGACGGCTGCGCCCAGAATTTGGCCGCTATCGGCGTCGACGACGGCTTTCATGAAGCCGCGCGATTCCGCGGTTTCCAGGGCGCGGGCCACGTAGCTCATAGGCATTTTGGCGACGCGGATCTTTTTGTTTTGCGCGCGCGCTTCGGTTTCCGTCAAGCCGACGCGGCCGAGCTGCGGATCGATGAACAGCGTGTAGGGCACCATGCGGCCTGCGGTGGAGGCGCTGCCATTTTCGATGAGGTTAATGCGCAGGATGCGGAAATCGTCGTAGGAAATGTGCGTGAAGGCCGGGCCGCCTTTGATATCACCGAGCGCGAAGATGCCGGCGGCGCTGGTTTCGAGTTTCGCGTTCACCTGGATAAAGCCGTGGCGATCGATGGCGATGCCGGCGGCGGAAACGTTCAGCGAATCGGTGTTGGGAGTGCGGCCGGTGGCCAGCAACAGGTGCGAGCCCGCGATCACGCGCGATTCGTTGCCGCTGCGCACGGTGAGTTGGATTTGGTTTGTTTTTTGACCAGCGGCCAGGGCGACTCTCTCGGCTCTGGTGTTCAGTAGGATCTCGACGCCGTCTTGCGCGAGGATGGCGGCAATTTCCGCCGCAACATCGGGATCCTCGTCGCGCAGCAAGTGGTCTAAGAACTGCACCACCGTCACCCTACTGCCGAAGCGGCGAAACATTTGGCCGAACTCCAGGCCCACATAGCCGCCGCCGATCACGATTAAATGTTCCGGCACGACGGCGAGTTCCATGATCGACGTGCTATCGAGATACGGCACGCCGGCTAAGCCCTCGATCGGCGGCGCCGATGGCCGCGCGCCGGCGTTGATGAAGATTTTTTCGGCCGTCAGCACGCGCTGGCCGCCGGACGCGAGCTTGACGAGCACAGACTTCGGCCCCGCGAAGCTTGCTTCGCCAAAGATCAATTCGAGATTGGGCATTTTTTCCAGGCGCGATTCGGTGCCGGTGCGAAAGCTATTCACGATGTCGCGCTTGCGCTGGCGCACGCGTTCCATATCGATGCTGACTTCGCCGGTGCGCACGCCGTAATCGGCGCCGCGCCGCGCGAGATACGCCACGCGCGCGCTGGCGATCATCGTCTTCGTCGGCGTGCAACCTTCGTTGATGCACGTGCCGCCGACGTGCTTGCGTTCAATGAGCGCGGTGCGCATGCCCGCGCCGGCCAGCGCCGCGCACAACGGATTTCCGCCTTGCCCGGAACCGATTACGATCGCCTGGTATTGATCCGCAGCGCTCATCGAGAAGCTCCTAGAATCGCGAGACAATCAAAAGGCCGCCGCCGATCGCCACCACGTCTCCCAGGAGCGCGATCGCGAAGTCCGGAACCTTCAGCGCCTTCACCAGTCGCACTCGCAGCGCGTGACCCACAAATGCGCCGGCCACGCCGCCCGCCACACCGAAGACGGCGCCGAGCGCCGGCGATTGCCCCGCCGACGCGGCAATCGCCGCGCCGGAAAGGCCGCCGAGAACGATGCGAGGAATCATTCCGGCAGGTTTCAGTCGGCTGGGCGTGGACGGCAACTTATCCATAACGATTTCGACGACGGCCAGCAGAGTGAAGATAACGACAGCGACGCCCGAGCCCATGAACGAGAGCGGCGTGCCGCGCAGCTGAAGCCAGTTTGCGTGCGCGGCCCAGGCCACCACCGTGGGCGCGGTAAAAGCTCGCAGGCCTGAGACGGCGCCGATCAAAAATGCGAAAAGCACAACTTGAAAAGGTAAGGCGATCCAAATCGCGTGTGTGGTCATCGACAATCTCCGTAGTGGGGTTTGATTAAGGCGACGATCGTTTGGGTGCAGGTATTTTTTCCCGTCGATGGCGATTGTTCGCCCCGCTACAGACGAAAAGCTACTTGTACCGTTTACGGATGATGAAATCGAGGCCGAAAGTGCCGTTTTCATCGCGCAGGGCGTCAACCGAAAGTGTGCGGCTGATGTCGTATTCGATTTGGATCACTTGCTCTTGCGTGGAGGAGACGTTGGTGACGTAGGTGACGGAGAGATTGCGCGTGACTTGCTGCTCGATGGTGACGCGCGCGGCGGAGGTTTGCAGCGACGTGGGGCCGCCGAGGAAGGGATCGACGCGAAAGCTGGTGATGCCGAAGAGGCGCTCAACGCGCGAGCCCAACTGGCTGGAGACGGCTTCGGAGAGCAGCGTAGTGGCGCCCAATTGCGGCGAGGAAGCGCCAGAGGTGCTGCGCAGGCCGCTTTCTTGACCCGTCTGGCCCAGGGCCAGCAACGAAATGATGTCGCTCGAGGGCAGCGGCGGATCGGCGCGATAGGAAAGCGAAAGGCGGCTGGCGGGCCCGGTGAAATCGAGCGTCACGTCATATTGCTGAATCGTGGTGGTGGCCTCGACGTTCAGCACGGGGTCCAGGCGAAATGGATTGGAGAAATTCAATTCGCCGCGCGTCAATTTGTAACGATTGCCGCGGAACGTCATGTCGCCGGTGAGCAGATGAATGTGGCCGAGCATGATGGGCCGCTCCCACGTGCCGCGCACGCGCAGGCTGGCGTCGATTTGAAAATTCGCGCCGGTCCACTGCATGCGCGCGTCGGGGCTGGCGTCAGCCTGAAGATCGAATTGTAGATTGCGCAGAAACGGCGACGCGGTGGTGGGCGTGCCGATCGGCTCGCCGGAAGAGCCAACGAGCGACGCGAGATCGAAGCCTTCGGACATCAGCAGGCGGCTGACGACAACGTGGCCCGAGAGCACCGCCGCGTTGGAATCGCCCACCAGCCGCAGCGAGCCGCCGGCCAGCCAGCTCATGCCGACTGGATAGCGCACGCGCACTTGATCGGAATTCGCGGCGAGGTCCAGGCGCAGCGGGCCATCGCCGTAGGTGACGGTGCCGGAGATTTGCGCCGTGCCGCCGCCAGTTTGCGCGGTGATGCCGCTGAGGACCACGCGCGTCTCGTCAAAAATGAAATTGCCTTTCACATGGCTGAGGCCCGCGGGGAATTCGCCGTAGCTCGCGGAGGCATCCTCCACGCGCACGCTGCCGCGAATGCGCGGCGCCGCCAGCGTGCCGGCGATCGCGGCGTCCACTTGGGCGCGGCCGCTGGCGTCAAGATCGGGAAAGAATCCGGTGAGCAACTGCAAATTCACCGCGCCGGCAACGCGCAGATCCAGCGCTTGCCCCGCGCCAAATCGCGCGTCGCCCGCGATGCTGACGTCCGTGTCCGCGCCATGCAGGTTGGCCTGTTCGATGCGCACTTCGCCGGTGCGGTAATTGATGCGCAGCGGGCCGGAATTTTCGAGGTCGACGGACTCAACGTGGAAGTCGATGCGCGACAGTTCCAGTTCGACAGCCAGCGTATCGGGCTGCGCGAGGAAACCGGCGAACGCGGCGTGGCCATCGGCCGAACTGTGCCCAGTGAGCCCGACCAAATGCAGCGCGGCGACGAGAAACGGATCGAGATCGAGCTGCGTAAAGTTCATTTGGCCTTGCACCGGATCGTTGCCGGTGAGCGAGACTTCCAGTTGGCCGTTCAGGCTGCCCGCGGTCATCACCGAGTTGACTTGCACGGAGATCGCGCTGCCGTCACCGGACACGTTGCCTTGGAAACTTCCGATCACATCGCCGCCCAGCTTCAAATTCACGACGCGCACCGAGCCTTCGGCCTGCGGGGCGCGCCGCGGTCCGTGGCCGCGCAATTCAAAACTCAATTCGCCGCCAACCGAAAGTTTCGGCAATTGCGCGCGCGGAATTGTTTCCAGAGGAATCGCCGCGCCGGTGACGTTGAACGAGGCCGTGCGCGCGTGCGTGTCGTACGTGAATCCGCCGGTGAGCAAACCCGGCGGCGCGCCGGCCGCGGCTCCCGGCGCAACTGGCAAGCGCAGCTCCGCGTTGGCGATGCTCACGCTGCTGCCGCGCATCGCCAGTTCGCCGCGCGCGCGCGCGAAGCGCCAGCCCCAACCGGTGAGATCGGTAACGTCAAACGATCCGGTGAGCTGCGGATCGGCGCGCGTGCCGCCGCCGTGGAATTCGCCGCTCAGCGTGCCGTGCACCGGGTACGACCAGCCAAGAATCTGCTGCACGTCATCGGTGTCCGCGGCGGTGACGCTGGCGTCCAGCGTCCACGCGGATTCGGGCTCGAACGTCCAATCGCGGAGCGCGAGCGACATATCGAGTTGCGCGGTGAAGCGGCCGTGGCGCGCCACGGTGTGCGACATCGCAAATTGCGACGGCCCGTAAACCAGCGCGCCGGCGAGCGCCGCCCAATCGAGCGCGCCGTACCGCGCTTGCTGGGCGCGCACCGCGCCGGTGAACGTGGGCGAGCCGATCGGGCCCGTGATCGTGCCGTTCCAATCGGCTTCGCCGCCGACGGGCACGGGTTCGGCGCCTGGGCCGCGCAAGGTGTTGATGAAGTCGTCCCAATCGGCCAGGCGCGTGGTGGCCAGCGTGAGATCGAGCGCGGAATCGTGCTTACCAATGAAACCTTGAAACGCGACCGTGCTCGGCGGCGTGGTGATTTGGCTGGCGCCAATGCGCACGATTTGCGGCGTCACCAGATAATCGAAATCCAGATGCGCCTCCGCGGGAATCGTGCCGGCAGCCGGCGCGGCTGGCGGAGTAATTTCAAAAACACCGCGCGCTTCCATGTCGTCGAAGCCGCCGGTCCAGGTTGCGGTCGCCGTCATACCAACGTTGCCGGCCCAATGCAGCGGCGCGAGCGGGAATCCGCTGTGTTCGACGGCGGCGAACACTTGCGCGAGATCCGCGCCGCCGCCCATCCAATCCAGGCGGAATCGCGGGCCGGTGTAATCCACGTGCAGGCGCCCGCCGAAATGTCCACCGAGCAGCGCTGCTTCGAGATTGGGGACATCAATGCCGCCGGGGCCAGCTTGATAGTCGCCGCTGGTTGAAATTCCGGCATCGTGAAACCATAAATGCGAAATCGCGATGCGATTGGCTGCGTAATGGCCGCTCGTGATCCATTCCGCCGCGGCGCCATCGGCTGCGCCGCTGGCGGTGTATTTTCCCTGTCCGCCGAATTCGACGTCACCGGTGGGCGCGGTCGGCGCATCAAACGCGTCGCGAACATCTTCGAGATCCAAGTTACCGCGATAGCGAAACGTCAAGGCCTGCGGCGCGGCGCCTTGAAGATCAGCATTGGCGTCGAGCGTCGAGTGCGGCAAGTGCAAAATAAGTTGCGTCAGGTGGAAGTCCGGCTGGCTGATCGTGAATCGCGCCGATAGGTCGCACGCAAATGGGATCAGGCGCCCCTCCTGAAACTCCGCGTGTTTCCATTCGAGATCGCCGAAATAAAGTGGCTGGCCCGCAACTGCCGCGTAATCCAAGGCGAAATCGAAATCTTTGGCTTCAAGATCGAGCGGCTGGCGCCGGTCGTTGTAGAAAAATTCCCCGTTGTCTAGGCGGATCGTGGCGATGGCCAGCTCGAACAAACGCTGCCGCCACGGCGTCGGCGCCTTGCGAGACGCCGGCGAAGGAAGATTCGTTGAACCGTCGGGCGCGACGATCAGACGGAACGAGGGATGCTCGATCTCCAAACTGGAAAGCGATAGCGCGCGGCGCCATAGCGCGTCGCCGCGAACCACGGCGACAATGCGATCCGCATGGAACAATGGAGCCGCGCCGGCGGCTTCTTTGCCGTGCAGCGTGAAATTTTCGAGCGTGGCGCGCAGAGAGAACCATTCGATGCGAACCGCGCCCAGTTCGGCGCGGCCGCCCGTGCTTGCGTCGACATCGGAAACGATTATGTGGCGCGCCCAGCGGTCCGCGATGCCAGTCCAAATCAAAATCCCGGCGAGCAGCGCGACGATCAACGCAGCGCTCGCGATCATCATGACGGCGCGGCGAACGTTGCGACGGAATCGCCCTCCCTGCACCGCGCTCCGCGGCGCCGCGGCGTGGCGCGGTCTCTTGGCGCGCCGCGAAAGTTTGATCTTCCACATTATTTCGGCGCTCCGCTCGACGGCGACGATGCATTCGATCCGGGCGCGGCGACGGGCGCCGCAATTATTTCGATGCGCAGGCGGCCCTTCGTTTCATCGATCCACTGGCCGGCCATGCGATTGATTTCCTGCTCGGTGAGCAGCTCGCGAATGTGATCCTGCACTTCGCCGAGCGGCGGCGCGGCCTGGCCTTGCTTCTGCAGCGCCGGAACCAACTGCTCGTTGTAATAGGTTTCGATTTGCTTGGCATCGATCTGCACGGCATCGCGGAATTTGGAATCGAGATAACGCTCGAGATACGTTTGCCGCGCGACCATTTGTTGGACGTCGTCGGCCGAAATACCCAGCTCCGCCAACCGCGCGCGATATGCTTCCGGGCTCGCGAACTTTTTCTGGATCTCCGCGATATCGCCGCGCACTTCCAAATCCGGCGCTGCGGGAAAATGTGCGGCTTGCGCTTCGGAATTGACGATCCACTGCTCGATCGATTCCACCGTCAAGCGATCCTGGGAATCGGCGTGGCCGGTGACGAGCTTCTGATACGCGGCCAACTCGTCCAGATCGCTCTGCGTGACGATGTCGTCTTCGATGCGCACAACGATACGGTCCACGATCTGCTGCGCGCGGGCGGACGGCGGCGCCGGCGCCGCAAGCAGCGCGGCGGCACACAGTAGCGCGACGATTAGAGCCTTCGGCCGCATCAGTAGCTGCCCCCCAAGTTGACGAAGAATTGGAATGCCGGAAGACGCTGCACCATCATTCCGCCGCTCGGCGCCGGCAGCAAAAACAGCGCTGGATTCAGTTGATAGCCCAAGTCGATGCTGATCGGCCCGACCGGCGTGGCGTAGCGAAATTCAAAACCAATCGTGTGCGAAAAATAATTCAGTTGGTTGGTGCAATTTTCAATGCAGGTGGTCGGGCTGGTCGAACTGAAAATCGGAGTCGCCGGCGCAAGGCGAAGCGTGATCGCATTGAAGCTGCTGTACACATTTCCGGCGTCGTAGAAAATTCCGCCGCCCAATTTGTCCCCGATCCATGGCAGATGCATGGGAAAGCGCAGATCCTGATTGAATTCCAACAATGCGAGGCCGCCGATGGGAAAACCGGTCAGCGGATCGCGCGGCCCGGCCTGATTCAAACCGAATCCTCGCAATGAGCCTCCGCCGCCGGCGAAGAAACGCTCGGGCAGCGGAATGTCATTGGAAACGCTGCCGGAAAAAGGCGATTGCAAACCGAACGAAGTCGATCGCGCGAAGACCAAGTGGCGGCCGAAAGGAAAATACGTGGAATCCTGAAAGAAAAACCTTGTGAAATTGGCGCTCGAAGCCAACGGCTTGGCCGCCACGCTGAAATCGGCGTTGTCGAATTCGCCGTGCGTGGGGTCCGCGGCGTTGTCGCGGCGATCTCTCACGTAGGACGCACCGAATCCTGAAACGAGCGTCGGCTGGCTGAACAGGGGGATTTCCTCGGGATCGATTTGCAGATCGCTGGCCTGCACGTGGCGATAGAAATATCGACCCAGGATCGAAGTGTAGGAGGTCAATTTATCGGTAAGTTGGACCGCGCCTTCTTCGCGCGTCGAAGTGAATGTTTGAATGTCGCGCGTTTTGTCGGCGTACGCGGTGATTTCCAGGCTAAGGTGTTTATCGCCGAACGCGTTGGGATGCGTGTAATCCAAAACGCCGCGCCCCTGCAGCGTGCTGATGCGAATTTTGAAACTCAGCGTGTCGGCGCGGCCGGTTAGATCGGACTTGGCGATTTCGAAGGTTGCGCGCGGGGCGAAGGTTAGAACCGTGCCGGTGGGCCCGGAGCTGGCGTTGCCGATGCGCTGCGCTTCAAAGCCCAGTCCGTAGGCCAACGTGAGAGTCTTCGCTTCCTGCACCAGAACCACCATGGTCTTGTTCGGATCAGCGCCATCGGGATTCTGCGGCGCCACCTGCACGCTCGAGAAAATTCCCAGGTTGTACAGGCGGCGCTGCGTTTCAAACACCTGAGCTTCGGAAAGAGGAAGGCCAGGCTGAACAGTGATCTCGCGCTCGATCACGCCCAGCCGCGTGCGCTCGTAGCCGGCCACGAACACGTTGGCAACTTCGAGCTGCGGCCCTTCGACGATCGTGTACGTCAGGTCAACGCGTGGCGCGCCGCCGGCCGCAGCGGGCGCAACATCTTCAACTTTGCTGGTGAATTGCGCGTTGGGGAATCCCTGGTCGTAGTACAGCGCAAGAATGTTGTCGCGATCGGTGTCCACGTTGAAATCGGAATACGGCTGATCGGCCGAGGAGCCGATCACTTTTTGCAACTCGGCCGCTGAAATGATCTTGTTGCCATTCACGTGCAGCGCGGCGACGCGCGTCTGCTCGCCTTCCTGGATGTGAAAGTTGACGAACAGATCTCCGCTTTTGCCGTGATAGTTTTCGAGCGTTTCGGATTTCACTTGCGCGGCCAGAAATCCGTTGGCCTGATACAAACCCAGAATCGAGGACGTGTCCTGATCCAGCAGCGCCTGGCTGAACTTGCCGCGCGACGCAAGAGCGGCCGGTTCGATGTTTAGCCGGCTGCGCAATAGCGCGTCGCTGAAATATTGATTGCCGTCAAACGCCACGCCAACCAAGCGGCGGCGCGAGCCGCGATTCACCGTGTAAACGATGTTCTCAACTTTCGCCGCGTCGGCCGGCGCGCCGCTCGCCGCCGGACTTTGGGTATTCGCGCCCGTCGCCGGAGCCTGATTCGGGGCGGCCGTCTGGCCTTCATCCACGATTGTGTTCTGCCCTTCGGGATTTGCCGGCGCCGGATTTTCGCCGCTTGCCGGCTGCGAATCCGGCGGCTGGTTCACGGTGTAAGTCACTGTGGCCTCGAAATAGCCGGCGCGGTCCAGCACGTTGCGCAAATCGCGGCGGCCTTCCTGGAGCAGGTCTTCGTCAACCGCGCCCTCCTGGTAAATCGGCAGCACCTGGCGCAATTGGTGTTCCGATATCTTCCATCCGGCCACTTGGACGATCACTTTCAGGCCCGTCGTCACCGTCACCGTCAGCGGCATAGTGTTCGAGGCCGGCTGAAGGTCACCGCGGGTGAGCGTGACGCGCGCGCTCAGATAGCCGCGCCCGACCAGCCATTTTCGCAACCGCTCGGTGGCGTGATCGAGCGAATCGGAAGTTACCTGCTTGCCGGATTTCAATTTCAGGTGATCGCGCAGAATTTGCGCGTCCATTCCCGGCGACGCCGCAATCGTGATCGTGCCCAAGCGCGCACGTGGACCCTGCGTCACGTTCACGGTGATGTTCATCGCGTTGTTTTTCGGATCGGGCGAAAGCTGGAGATCGAGCTTGGCCTGATAGAGACCGTCATTGGCCAGCGCTTGCCGCAATCCGGCTAGCGCCGGGGCCATCTCGCTCTCGCGGAACGGCAGCCCCAAATTCAGCTGGAGCGACGATTCGGCCAAGCCTTCGCTGGGCGGCTCGCGCAAACCGGTGACAATCACCGCATTGATGAAAAGATTCGCGCTCACGACATAGTCGATGCGCACACCCCCATCGACCGGCGTGAGCACGGCGCGCAGGCCGGCATAGCGGCCCGTGGCAAATAGCTCGCGCAGGGTTTGGCGCTCGGCGTCCAAAGAGAACATCTGGCCGGGCTGAAGGGTCAGTCGTGCGGGATTCTCTTCGAGAACGGCGCCGTTTTCATCGATGACGCGGACGGCCACGACGCGCGGCGCCTGCGCCGCGGGGCCGGATTGCGCGGCCGCGAAACGGACGGGTCCCAAGCAAAACGCCACGATGCAAACGGCGAGCCGTCGCGAAAAACTCGAGCGGATCGAAATCATAATTCACGAAACTAAGGTTAGCACAGGGTCTTCGCGCCATCCCGGATTCTTCCCCGCGTGTGTTCAGCGCTATTACGCGCGTGTTCGGCGCTATTATTAGATGCCGTGGCGCGCGCCGCCGGGCGAAGCCCCGGATTCGAAATTGAACCGGACTGCGCGGAGCGCACTGTTCAACTAAATGGACCCGAAACTTTACGAACGATATTCGCGGCAGATCCTCTTCGCGGGGATCGGCGAGGCCGGCCAGCAGCGCTTGCTGGAAAGTTCCGCTGTGCTTGTCGGCTGCGGCGCGCTGGGCACCGCCGTTGCCAATCTTTTGGTGCGCGCGGGGCTCGGCCGGCTGCGGATTGTGGATCGAGATTTCGTTGAGCCATCGAACTTGCAGCGCCAGACGCTGTTCACCGAATCCGACGCGCGGCAGGCGCTGCCGAAAGCGGTCGCGGCGGAGCGCCGATTGGGCGAAATCAATTCCAGCGTGCGCGTGGAAGGCGTGGTGGCCGATGTGCGGCCCGAAAATGCCGAGGAATTGCTGGGCGGATTTCCGCTGCTGCTTGACGGCGCGGACAATTTCGAGACGCGATTACTGGTGAACGACGTCGCGGTGAAATTGGGCGTGCCGTGGATTTACGCCGCCGTGATCGCAAGCTACGGCGTGACGATGACGATTGAACCGGGGCGCACGCCGTGTCTTGCGTGCCTGGTGGAAGCGGACGACGCAGGCACTGCTGATCCGCTTGCCGGGCCTGACGCCAGCTCGGGCGCCCAGAACCACAGCAAGACCGGCGCCGAGCCGACCTGCGACACCGCCGGCGTGCTCGCTTCAGCCGCAACCGCGATTGCCGCGCTCGAAGCCGCCGCAGCGCTTCGCTTGCTGAGCCGCGCGCCCGGCGAAACGAGCGCGCGCGAAAGCGCGGCCGGCCAATTGGCGTCGCTTGATGTGTGGACAGGCCGCTTCCAAACCATCCGCGTGGCGCGCCGGGACGATTGCCGCGCGTGCGTGCGCCACGATTTCAGCTACCTCGAGGGCCACGCGCAACCGCATCTGACGATGTGCGGCCGCGATTCCGTGCAAATCCACGAGCGGCGCCGGCAGCTCGATCTCGCCGCGCTCGAACAGCGCCTGACGGCCACAGCTTCCGACGTGAAGCAAAATAATTTCCTGCTGCAATTCCGCGTGCCGCCGTATCAGATGACGGTATTCGCCGACGGCCGCGCGATCGTCAAAGGCACGCGCGATCCCGCCGTTGCGCGCTCGCTCTACGCGCGCTACATCGGCTCCTGATTAGATTGTGCGTCTTGAAGAATCGTGGTCGTGAATCGCCGCGCGATCAATTTCCGCCGGTGCGGCCGACGGGCGCGCGCAGCGCCGCGCGATCGAGATTTTCGCGGAGATTGATCAGCGTGAGGAACGTGTTCAGCGCGCGAGCCTTCAATTCGTCGGTCAGATGCAGACCGCTGGTCGTGGCGCGCGCCAGCAATTCGCCGTGTTCGGCGATGTAGTGGATGATTTCCACTTGGCGCTCGCGCGGCGCGTTGCCGAGCACGGTTTCGCGGCGCATTTCGGCGCAGGCGCGCTCGACTTCCATCGTGAAATGCAAAATGCAGAGTTCCTCTGCCGCGATTGCCGGCGGAACGCCGCCACTACATCCCGCCGCTTTGCAAATGGCAGCCATCTCTATATTGCGCGCGAACTCGAGCGCATTCCCAAGAAGCTCCGACACGGTGCCCGATCACAACTCAGTGCTGGTACGACGATTGTTAGCACCCTCGCCGCGGAAAATCCATCAACGCAAATGCGCCTGCCGCGAAATGGACATCGCCCGCCCCGCGGAGCCACAATGCGCCGAGGAGCGGGCGCTTTTCGGCTCACGGCGCAAGCCGCGCGCATGCTAAACTAGCCCGGCAAAAGCGACCGGGATTGCATCCAATTGTGATTCGCGCCCCGCGAGATTCGTCCGGGCGGCGGCGATCGCCACACAAAACGCGCACGCCGCGAGGAGCACTGCGATGTCTGGCCATTCAAAGTGGGCAACAATCAAGCACAAGAAAGCGGCGACCGACGCCAAGCGCGGCCGCATCTTCACCAAACTGATTCGCGAAATCACCATCGCCGCGCGCGTGGGCGGCGGCGACGCGGACTCCAATCCGCGCCTGCGCACCGCCATCCTGGCGGCGAAAAATGAAAACATGCCCAACGACAATATCGAGCGCGCCCTGCAGCGCGGCATCGGCCAGCTCGAAGGCGAACAATTCGAGGAAGTGAACTTCGAAGGCTACGGCCCCGGCGGCGTGGGCATGATGGTGCAAGTCGTCACCACGAATCGCAATCGCGTCGTCAGCGACATCCGCCACTTAATGAGCAAGCACGGCGGCAATATGGCCGAAACCGGCAGCGTCGGCTGGATGTTCCACCGCAAGGGCACGATCACCGTTCCAAAGGAAGCGGCCGGCGAAGACAAAATGCTCGGCATCGTGCTCGACGCCGGCGCCGAAGATTTGCGCGACGACGGCTCGGAGTGGGAAGTGGTCACCGCGCCGGAAGCGTTTGAGGCCGTGCGCGAGGCGCTGATCAAGGCCGGCATCACGCCCTCCGCCGCGGAAATCGCCTGGGTGCCGCAGAATTACATCAAGCTGACCGGCCAGCAAGCCGGCCAAATGCTGCGCCTGGTGGAAGCGCTTGAAGAGCACGACGACGTGCAGCACGTTTTCGCCAACTTCGACATCGACGAAAAGGAAATGCAAGCTGTGATGGCGGAGAGCTGAGCGCGTCGTTTCGCGCCCCTTTGGCGGGGCCTCGATTGCGATTCCGCTGCCGCGCCGCTCGACGCGGCTCTCGCCCGCACGACAACATCGCAGCAAAAATTCCTACCGCTCGCGATTCTCCGCGCCGTACACTCTTGCCGTGAATTGCGGAAGCTGCAACGAACCACTCCTGCTGCGCGTTCTGGGCATCGACCCGGCGCTGGCCGGCGCCACCGGCTACGGCGTCGTCGAAAGCGATGGCCGCCGCTGCCGCATGGTGCGGTTGGGCGCGCTGCGGCCCGCGCCGCCCGCCTCCGCCAGCGCGCGCGCCGACGCCGCGGCCGGCGGACACGATCAGCTCTGCCGCATCCACCAACTCGTGTGCGAGCTGATCGAAGAATTTGCGCCGCATAGCGTGGCGGTGGAATCGGTGTTCACCGCGCTGAATCGCAAGACGGCGCTGCGCCTGGCGGAAGTTCGCGGCGTGGTGCTGCTGGCCGCCGCGCAAAAAGGCGTGCCGGTGCGCAGCTACTCGCCGCGCGAAATCAAAGCGCACGTTTCCGGCTACGGCAACGCCGGCAAAGAGCAAATGCAGCAAATGGTTCGCGCGCTGTTGGGCCTGGCCGAAACGCCGGAGCCCGCCGACGCCGCCGACGCGCTGGCCGTGGCGCTGTGCCACATCCAAGCCGCGCAAGCCGAGGCGCGATTGGCCGCGGGGTTCGCGCGCGGCGGAAAACTCGTCGCGCGACGCGCGGGATCTCACGCTGCTGCCGCGTCGCCAACGCGGGCGGCGCACGCAACGTCGCGGCGCGCATCGCAGGGAACGCCCGAGCCGCAACCCGCAATCCCAGTTTCGCGATGACTCCACGCCGGCCGTTGCGCCCCACTCAAATCTGCGCCCGCATTGCGTTACTTGCCGCGTTGCTCGCCGCGCTGTGCATCGCCTGCGCCGCCACCGCCCGCGCCGCAGACGCCACCATCGTCTACCGCAAAACGTTCGTGGGCAGCGTGCCGGAGTTCGTCGAGATTCGCATCGGCCAGGTGCAGGGCGCCACGTGGGATATCCGCCAGCTCGCCGATCCCACCGATCCGCAGCCGCTTGAAATTCGCCCTGCGCTGCGCGCCAAGATTTTCCAACTGGCCGCCGCGCTGAACAATTTCGATGGCGTGCAACTGGATGTGCATCGCCGCCTCGCCAATCTCGGCCAGAAAACTTTTCGCTACGAACGCGACGGCGTCGTCCACGAAACCACGTTCAATTACACAACGGACTCCACCGCCAGCCAACTGCTCGAGATTTTCGAGGGCTTGGCGCGCCAGCAAGTGGACCTGCAAGCCATCGAGCACAGCATGAGATACGATCGCCTGGGCATCAACGACGCGCTCATGCAATTCGAAGCCGATCTCGATCAGCGCAGCTTGCCCGAGCCCGATGCCTTGCTCCCCGCCCTCGATAAAATCGCCGCCGATTCCCGCTTCCTAAATCTGGCCCGCGAGCGTGCCCGCTCCCTAGCCCAACGCATCCGCGCCTCCCAGAATTTGCCCCCCGCGACGGCGCCCGCACCGCCGAGTGCACCAGCCCCGCAGTCCTGATCGTGTACCTGGGGCGCCGATCGCCACTGCGTAAACTGATCCCTGGAACTCAGTGATTCTCAACAGGTGTCGTGGCCATTGAGTTGCATGAGATCCTTGACGCCCGTCGGGGCATTTGGTTGTTATACTGAGGCGTCCGATAGCGAATGGCCGATGAACGTCGTGACGAAACACAACCTAGCTGCCGACCCTGCTGAAACAACGGGCCCGGGCTTGTCCTTGTTTGTTCCAGCGGAACTTCGCGAGCTGGGCGACGCGCAAACGGTTATTCCGCGGCTGGCGAAGGACGAGCACTCGGTTCAGCTCATCGAGCGGGCCGTGCAGACGATCCCGACTACGCACCGCCTGAATCTGGGCGACGCGCGGGAGATGACGGGAATTGATTCGGATAGCGTGCACTTAGTGTTGACGTCGCCGCCTTATTGGACGCTGAAAGAGTACAGGCAAAACGGCGCGCAGCTTGGTCACGTTGAGGATTATGACGAATTCCTTCGTGAGCTCGATAAGGTATGGAAACATTGTTTCAAGGCGCTGGTCCCGGGAGGTCGGTTGATTTGTGTGGTGGGCGACGTGTGTCTTTCGCGCAGGGAGAACGGCGGACGGCACACGGTGGTTCCACTCCACGCATCTATACAGGAGCACTGCCGGAGATTAGGATTCGACAATCTTGCGCCGATCATCTGGCACAAGATTTCGAATGCGGCCTATGAGGTGGATGGCGGGTCGGGATTTCTTGGCAAACCGTACGAACCCAACGCGGTCATCAAGAACGACATCGAATTCATCCTGATGGAACGCAAACCCGGGGGTTATCGCGCTCCGGATACTTCGACGAAGATTCTTAGTTTGATTTCGGCGGAGAACCATAAGAAATGGTTCCAGCAGATTTGGACCGGCCTGACCGGCGCTTCGACGAAACACCACCCGGCTCCTTATCCGACCGAGCTTGCGGAGAGACTGATTCGCATGTTCAGTTTCGTCGGCGATACGGTGCTCGATCCGTTCCTGGGCACGGGAACTACGACAGTGGCGGCCGCGAAATGGGGAAGGGACAGCATTGGATTTGAGATAGACGAGCACTACCTGAAGATGGCTCGTAAGCGAATTTCTGAAGATACCTCCTCTCTTTTCACCACGGCGGCTGTGCACTGCGCCTGGGGCGATTAGCACCGGCGATGGCGCACCATTCCAGTATCGAGACGGAATTGCGCAAGGCAGTACGCCACTTTTGGAGGACGCGCTGGAAGCAGGCAAAGAATCAGGGAGTCAAGACCGGCGCTCGCGATGCTGGGGAGAGAACGGCCGTCACCGGCGGGCATCAGATGGACGGTTTCATCACCCTAGTGCGCGACTACCTGTGCTCGAACGGACTTCCCGAGACGGAAGTGTTCTGCGAAAAGGCCGTCGAGATTCCGGGGTGGTTTCGACCGGAGAAGCAGTGGGATCTGCTTGTCGTTTCCGGTGGAGAGTTCGTGGCAGGGATCGAATTCAAGTCTCAGGTCGGGTCGTTCGGAAATAATTACAACAACAGAACGGAAGAGGCCATAGGGAGCGCTACCGACATATGGGCGGCATACCGGGAAGGCGCGTTCAAACCGTCCGCGCGGCCGTGGCTCGGCTACATGATGTTGCTCGAGGAAGCTCCGGGCTCGACGCATCCGGTTGAGACCCGCGAGCCGCACTTCAAGGTTTTCCCCGAATTCCGAGGCGCGTCTTATAGCAAGCGATACGAAGTTTTGCTCACCAAGCTTATGCGAGAACGGCTCTACGATTCGGCCTGCCTTTTGCTCTCGGGTGCGAAGGGAAGCGTCAAAGGGGAGTACCGAGAACCTGCCGCTGAACTCAGTTTCGAGAAATTCATCGGATCTCTGTTGGCACGCGCCACGGCAATCACTAAATCCCGGAATCGACGCGACTAGCGTGATAGCACAGGGCGCGGCGCTCTCCCAGGCTCTTTTTTCCATCGAGAATGCACAGCACTTCTCCGGCTTGACACTGCGGACGGAGAGGGACAGGATGGGGGGCAGGGTGAGAGGTCCAGGCGCGGCGGTGCGCCGATCCGCGAGCAATGTTGCAGTTTTCAACTCACCTTGCTCGGGATTTCACCTCCTCGAGTTAGTTCGATTCCGCGATGGAGGTGCGCTATGCGCCGATGGATTCCCGCGATACTTTCCTTGGTTGTTCTTAGCTGGGCGGTGCCCGTGTGCGCCGCGGCCGGAACCAGCAAGAATACTGTCCCGAACACTCCCAACACTGAGACGAGCTATGCGCGCGTGGTGCGGCTGAGCATCGTGGATGGCGCGGTGAGCATCGCGCACGCGGGAGACTCTTTCTGGACTCCGGCGCTGGCCAACATGCCGATCCAGGAAGGCGATACGCTGGCGAGCGCCGACGGCTTCGCAGAAATCGAATTTGAAAATGGGTCGGTGGCCTACGTGGCGCAGAATTCGACGCTGCAATTCACCAAGCTATCTTTGCAAAATGGCGGGCGCATCACGGAGACCACGCTGACGCAAGGAACGGCGAGCTTCTACGCGAGTCCCGCGAATGAAGATTCCTTCAGCGCGCTGACGCCGGATCTGGCCGCCGCGATCGCGAGCCATGCGCAGTTCCGCATGGACGTCACCACCGCGGGCAGCTCCGTGAGCGTGTATGCGGGCAGCGTTTCCGTCAGCTCCAGCGCGGGGACGAACGAACTGGAGAAGGGCCAGACGCTGGCGTACCGCACCGACAACAACCAGGGCGTGAGCATCACGAGGAATTTGGAAGCGGACGCGTTCGATCGCTGGGCCAATAGCCAGACGCAGATCATTCGCGCAGCGACGTACGATTCGCAAGGCTACATGAGTTCGCCATACTCCTACGGCATGGCTGACCTGGATGGCTACGGTTCTTGGCTGGAATGCCCGGGCATCGGCACGTGCTGGGCGCCGATGGGCATGGGCGCGGGATGGATGCCGTACGCGGATGGATTCTGGTCGCCCTTCGACGGCTTGGGCATGACGTGGATCAGTTACGAGCCGTGGGGATGGATGCCCTATCACTTCGGCGCGTGGGCGATGTCACCGATGTACGGCTGGGTGTGGACGCCGGGAGATATGATGGCGGCCGAATGGCAGCCCGCGATGGTCGCCTGGGTGCAGTCGGGCGGCCAAGTGGGATGGGTTCCGCTTTCGCCAACGGATAAGCCCGGTCAGCCGCCCGTCAATCTGCGGCACGCGTTTATCGTGAGCCCGCCGGCAACGGCTGTGGGTGCGGCGGCGATCAATCATGCGGTGGCGGTCGCGGATGTGCACGCGACCGTGGCAATGGCGCATGCGCCGGCCGGGTTTGTCAGCAGGACTGCGCCGTCATTCACACGGTCCACTACACCGGGAGCTGGCTTTGCTCCAGGGCACGGGCCGCAACAGGTTGTGTTCGACCACGCGACGCGAGGCTTCGTGAACGCGCCGGCCTCGGCAGGTTTCCGCGCGCCCGCGGCGTCTGCCGGCGCACGCAACACGTTCAGCACCGCGCCTGCTCCGATGGCGATGCCGAACCGCTCATATGGCGGCGGATCTGGCGGAGGGTTTGACGCCGGGCGTGGCGGATATAATAGGCAGGGCGCGCAAGGCGGGCAGGCTAGCGCGAGCGGGGCACCGGCCGGCGCGTCGCCATCGTCCGCTCCTGCGGCAGCGCCAACGGCATCGGCGCCCGCGGGCGCTCCGGCCGGTCATCACTAAGAAACCGCGGCGTCTGCGTCGCTCGGCATAATTTGGAATTGGATATTATTGAATAATTACTCCGGCGTAGCCTACTACTTCTTCGCGGTCGCCGCTCACATCTCCTGAAGTCGCGTAGCGCACCAGTTCTGCTCGCGTTGCGCCCAAATCCCGCGCAGCGATCATCACGCTGACCATCGGGCCAACGCCGCACATTGAAATCTCCTCGCGCATCACGACGTCAAGCAGGCCGCGCGGATCCAGCGCCAGCACGCGCTCCAGCGCTTTGCGATCTTTCACGTGAGTGGTCGCCTCGGACTCGTAGTGATTCATGTCCGAGCTGGCGATGAGCATCACATGCTCGCCCGCAGCCGCGACGACCTTCGCGACGGCGCGCCCGATCGCTTCCAGCTCTTCGTAGCGAATCGTTCCGAGCGCGATCGGAACGAATCGGAAATCGCCTACGCGCCGCTGCAAGAATGGCAACTGCACTTCGAGCGCGTGCTCCTGTTCGTGCGCCACGGAATCTTCGCGCAGCAGCGGACACGCGCGGCGCAAATCCGCGGCCAGCGCCGCATCCACTTGCGCATCGCCCAGCGGCGTTCGCCACGCGCCCTCGGAGAGAATCGCCATCGATGCGCCGCGCGGAAAATGCCGCGGCCCAAGCATGATGAATCGTTGCGGCAAATCGAGCCGCGCGAAGACTGCTCCGGCAACGTGACCGGAATACATGTATCCCGCGTGCGGCACCATGCACGCGATCGCCGCGCGCGTCGCAGCGTCACGCGACACATCGCGCAGAATATCGCGCGTCGCACCACTTGCAGCGTGGCTCGGAGCGCCGCTCGGAGATTCACTCGGCGCGTCACTCCGCACTTCATTCCGCAGTTCGGGCGCGAGGAAAGCATCCACTTGCTGTTCGAGCGCGGCCCGCGTGGCGGGGTAAAAACGGCCGGCGACGGCGGGTTGACGAATCACGCGAAACCTCCGTGATTCAGATGGGCTTCGAGGGTCTGCCAGAAATGCTGAGGGCTACGTTGGAACCGGGCAGAGTCTTCACGACAACTTTATCGCCGTGCTGATAGCCGCCGGCATCCAGAATCTTCTGCATCTTCGGCTTCAGCTCCGGAGAGAAAGTGAACGTGCGCAGTACGTTCGGATGATTGGGATCTGAATCCTGCACGGTGATAAACGCAGAAGTCTGATTGATCACTGTGCCGCGGAATTTCACCGGCTTGGAATGCGCCGGAGCCGTCGCGACCGGGGCGTTCTGCGCAGCCGCCTGCGCGCCCTGCGCGGCGCGCGCGGGTGACGCGGCGGCACGCGAAGCCGGCGCAAGGCCAGCGACCAACAAAAGCGCGACAAGGCTAGAGCGAATCATCCAGTGAAATCTTCAGCGACTTCAGAAAGCGAAGATCCTGCGGCGTCATCTCGAATTTCGACGTCGAGCCCTCTTCCTCGAACACTTCCTGATCCACTTGAATGTGCAGCGCTTCGAGGAACGTGCGATCGTTGGACGTGATGCGATCGGGCTGGCCCGGCTCCGAAGGCTGGTGACGGGCAAGGCCGATGGTGGCGTCGAGCTTGAGCACGATGTCATACCCCGCGGCGCGCACGCCGGCAATCGCGGCGACGATGCGCTCGGATTCCGAAACAGTGTCGTTGATCGCGTGACCAAGTTCACGCAACAGCTGTTTCAGTTGGTCGTCGAGTTGCACGGAGTGGCCTCCTCAAGCTCCTAAGGTTCTGCTTCGATGCGCGTCGCGCTTCTGTTCGCGATGCGCTTCTATTTCCATTGTAGGATGTGGGTGCGCTGCAAACAAGCCCCAACAGCGGCGCGCGCGTGCCTAATCCGCACCTCCTGTACGGAAGTACATGCCGCGCGGCAACAACTTCGCATCCTGCGGCGACTGTACTAAAATCCGCGTGTGAGTCTGGGAATGATTTATGCCGCGGTGCGCGGCTTTTTGAAGGCGCTGTGGAAGGCCACGCGGCAAACGTTTCACGAAGTGACGGGAACGCTGTTTCTGCTGATGGCGGTTTCCGGCGGCGCTTCGGCGTGGCGCAATTGGCGTCGCGGGCCGCCGCTGTGGCCGATGTGGCTGGCCGTGGGGTATGCGCTGACGATGGCGGCGTTCGGCTTGACGTCGTTCCGCGCGGCGCGGCGCGTGCGGTGAAGTGAACGCGAGCGCGATCAATCGCTCTCCAATGATTCGAGCGCAATGACACAGCCTTCCGACAAGTCCGCTGCATCCGATTCGCGCAAGCCACGACTCGCCACGCTCGGCGGGATTCCGCTTGCGCCGTGCTATGGACCTGATGATCTCGGCGCACAAATCGCGGAAGAATCGATCGGCGCGCCCGGCGAATTTCCATTTACGCGCGGAATTTATCCCACGATGTATCGCGGCCGTTTGTGGACCATGCGCCAATACGCGGGATTTGGCGCCGCGGCGGAATCGAACAAACGCTATCGCTATTTGCTCGCACGAGGACAAACGGGATTATCGGTGGCGTTCGATTTGCCGACGCAGATAGGCATGGATTCCGATCACGCGCGCGCGGCGGGAGAAGTGGGGCGCGTGGGCGTGGCGATCGATTCGCTGGAAGACATGCAAACGCTGCTGGATCAAATTCCGCTGGAGCGCGTTTCAACTTCGATGACGATCAACGCGACGGCGGCGATTCTGCTGGCGCTGTATGTCGCGGTTGCCAAGGGGCAAGGCGCCGATTTACGGAAACTTTCCGGTACGGTGCAGAACGATATTTTGAAAGAGTACGTCGCGCGCGGAACGTACATCTACCCGGTGCGGCCGGCGATGCGTTTGGTGACGGATTTATTTGCGTGGTGCCGCACGGAACTGCCGGCATGGAATACGATTTCGATTTCCGGGTATCACATTCGCGAGGCGGGTTCGACGGCAGCGCAGGAGGTTGCGTTTACGCTGGCGGACGGAATCGCGTACGCGGAGGCAGCCATCGCGGCCGGCAGCGCGGTGGATGAATTCGGGCCGCGACTTTCTTTTTTCTTCAACGCGCACAACGATCTGCTGGAGGAAATTGCGAAGTTCCGCGCGGCGCGGCGGCTATGGGCGCGGATCATGCGCGAGCGATTTGGCGCGCGCGATCCGCGGTCGATGATGCTGCGTTTCCACGCGCAAACGGCGGGCAGTTCGCTGACGGCGCAGCAACCGGAAAACAATTTGGTCCGCGTGGCGATTCAGGCGCTCGCGGCTGTGCTGGGCGGCTGCCAATCGCTGCACACGAATGCGCTGGATGAGGCGTTGGCGCTTCCGAGCGAGGGCGCGGCGCTGCTGGCGCTGCGCACGCAGCAAATCCTGGCGCACGAGACAGGGGTGGCGCAGACCGTGGACCCAACGGGCGGATCGTATGCGATCGAACATCTGACGGACGAAATCGAAACGCGCGCACGCGCGACGATCGAAAAGATCGACGCGCTAGGCGGAATGCTGCGCGCGATCGAATCGGGCTACGTGCAGCGCGAAATTCAGAGATCGGCATATGAATATCAGCAGGCTATCGAACGACGCGATGAAATCGTGGTCGGCGTGAATCAATATGCCGCGAACGACACGGACGCGCAGCAACACGTTACTCCGCTCTCGCACATTGACGAGAGTACAGAGCGCGAGCAGATTGCGCGGCTGCGTGCGCTGCGCGCGCGGCGCGACGCGACGCGGGCGCAACAGGCGATTGCGGAAGTGGAACGGCGCGCGCGGTGCGACGAAAATCTACTGCCCGCGATTCAGGCGGCGGTTGAAGCGTTTGCCACGGTTGGAGAGATTTCCGACGCGATGCGCCGCGTGTTCGGCGAATATCAAGAAGCTGTGAGTCTGTAATTCCCTCCATGGACGCGCAACCCACGCTGATTTTGGCTTCCGCTTCGCCGCGACGCGCGCAGATTTTGCGCGATGCCGGAATTGCGTTTGAGATTATCGCGCCGAGCGTCGAAGAAATCGCGCTGCCGGGAGAGTCCGCCGAGGAAATGGTGCTGCGACTCGCGGAAGCCAAAGCTCGTGCGGCCGCGGGATCCCTGTCGAAGCGAGAGCGGCAGGTTTTCGTTCTTGGAGCGGACACGACGGTTGTTGCCGGTGGGGATGGCGCGACAATTCTGGGAAAACCCGAATCGGCGGAGGACGCGGCCCGGATGCTTCGGATGTTGAGCGGGCGGACGCATCGCGTGCTCACTGGAATCGCCGTGGTCCGTTTGCCTGACGGGGAGTGTCGCAGCGCCGTGGAGTCCACCTCAGTGACATTCGCGGATTTCGGCGAGGATGAAATTCGGAGCGCGATCGCGTCCGGAGAACCGCTGGACAAGGCGGGCGCTTATGCGATTCAAGGACGCGCCGGAAAGTTTGTGACACGGGTCGCGGGATCGTACTCCAACGTGGTGGGATTGCCGATCGAGCGAGTGTGCGCGATTCTGGACGAGATGGGATGGTCCGGAAATAAATAGGGCGGCCTGTGAAAGGCCGCCCTTGGAAATTCGACGAAACCCCAGCCTACGACTGCGTGCCGCGACGCTACTTCTTTTCCTCGGCCGCGGGCGGCGGAGGGGCAATCGCCGGGGGAGCGGCTGGGGTCGGCGGTGGGGTGGTTGCCGGCGTTTCGCCGCGCATGCCTTCCTTGAAGCTGCGGACGCCTTCGCCCAGGCCCTTCATAACTTCCGGGATCTTTTTGCCGCCGAACAAGATGATGATGACCGCGGCGATGATTAACAGGTGCATCGGGGATAACGATTCCATACGGCTCCTCCGCGCGCTGCCCAACGGCAGGCACACATTGCCGGAGAGACTACCTGTAACCGCAACCGGCAGTTCGGATTATAGCACGTTCGATTCGGGGGGTGGGGCATCGTGGATGCGAGCTCCCGGGGTGGCAGCAACAGCCGAAGGGGGATTCTTCGCTAAAGTTCGCGGAGCGAAGACGAAGCAGCGTGCAAGCGTACGCGGCTTGCGCATTAAGGGAGCGCGGCGGCGATTTCTGCGAGGATGGCGCGGGCGGCGGTGAGGGGATCTGCGGCGGCGGTGATGGGACGGCCGATCACGAGGTAATCGGCGCCGGCGCGGATTGTGGCGGCGGGAGTTGCGGTGCGGGATTGATCGTCTTTGCGCACGGGCTTCCCGGTGGACAAATCCACCGCGGGACGGATGCCCGGGACGACGATCAGGAAGCGGGGACCGCAGGCTTTGCGGATCGCTTGGACTTCGTGAGGCGAAGCAACGACACCATCCAGGCCCGCTGCGCGCGCCAGCAGAGCCAGGCGCCGCACTTCGCGCTGGACTGGGCCTGCAATGCCGACCTGGCGCAAGCTCGAGGCGTCTTGGCTGGTGAGGATTGTGACGGCGAGGATCTTGGGGCGATTTGGCTCGCCTCGAGCTGACCGTCCGGCGGAAGCGGCTTGAGCCATGGCGGCACTTCCGGCCAGGGCGTGCACATTCACCAAGCGGACGCCCGGCAGGGACACGGCGGAACGCACGGCGCCGCCGACCACGCTCGGAATATCGTGGAACTTTAGATCGAGGAATATGCCGGGGCCGAGGCGATTCAATTTCTCTACGGCGGGGAGGCCCGCGGCCGTGAATAAGTGCGTATTTATCTTGAACATGCCGACTAGGGGAGCGACCAACTTGGCGAGAGGGAAAGCGGATTCGAGAGTGTCAAAATCGAGAGCGAGAATCAGGCGCTTGCGGGCAGCGTCTATTCGTGACGTGGAGGCACCTCTAAGAGTTCGATTCGCAGGCGCGCGACGCCCCGGCCTACGATCCCGAGATTGCGGGCGACTTGGTAGGAGACGTCAAGATCGCGGCCGTCGACGAACGGGCCTCGATCATTGATGCGCGCGAGTTGGGACTTGCCGGTCTTAGTGTTGATGATGCGAATGATGGACCCGAACGGGAGACTGGGATCGGCGGCGGTATCTGCATTCATATCATAGGGTTCGCCGCTCGCGGTGATTCGGCCCTCGAAATCCTGGCCATACCAGCTCGCGGTACCCGTCCAGATTTTGATGGGCTTCACGGATGGAGTCATCCGGGCGACAACTGGCTCTTGGGCTAAAGGGATTGCCAGGAAAATGAGGACTCCCCAAAGAATCCCCCCCCGGGATATCTTTAACAAGTGGCGCATAGTGTCTCTCTTCTGCAACAAAGCACGGCGCATTATACCAAAAAAACCAGGTCAAATTCAACCACAATCGCCTTTAAATGATCCACGTATATCGCTGATATTAGGTATGTTACGAGATTCACAAAGTTTCGCTAGACTTTCGACGAGTCGCTCGCACGCCTTTGGGTCCGCAAACGTGGCCGTGCCCACTTGCACGGCGGTGGCACCGACGACCATATATTCCAGAACATCTTCGGCTAGTTCTATGCCTCCTAGTCCCACGACTGGGATGCGGACGGCGCGGCAAACCTGATAGACCTGCCGTAGGGTGATCGGCTTAATGGCGGGGCCGGAAAGGCCGCCGGTTGGCCGTCCCAGGCGCGAAAGCCCGGTTTGGGTGTCCACGGCCATGGCGGGGAAAGTGTTGGCGACGGTGAGGGCGTCGGCGCCGGCCTGCTCGGCGGTGCGGGCGATGGCGGCGATGTCCGTGACCAGGGGAGAAAGCTTTACCCAGAGCGGCCGGCGGGTGACCTGGCGGGCAGCCTCGACGAGCTGGGCGACCAAAGTGGCCTCCGTGCCGAACTCGATGCCGCCGCGCTCGACGTTGGGACACGAAACGTTCAATTCGTAGGCGGCCAGGCCCTCGGAATCTTCGAGGATGCGCAGCACGCCGAGGAACTCTTCGACGCTATGGCCGAAAACATTGGCGATGATCGGCGTGCGATAGGCTCGGAGCGCCGGCAATTTTTCGGCGACGAAAGCGCGCACGCCGATGTTCTGGAGACCGACGGCGTTGAGCATTCCGCCGCGCGTTTCGCAGAGGCGTGGAGCGGGGGCGCCGTCCATCGGCTCGAGCGAAAGGCCTTTGACGACGATGGCGCCGAGTTTATTGAGATCGACGAGGTGGGCGAATTCGACGCCGTAGGCGAAAGTACCGCTGGCGGCGATGACCGGGTTCGCCAAGCGTAACGCGCCGACCGTTACGCTTAAATCGACTGCATTCGGCGAGGCCACTGGCGGGATTGTAGCACGGAGGGCGCGCGGATTGGCGCGCGCGATGGCACTGTCCGATTTACCGCGCAGTGTGATAGAATGCGCGACCAATGCGGGTCGTCGAGAAGACGCAGTTGATGTCTGCGACGGAGATTGACCGCACCCTCCAGAGGGTAGCTCACGAAATTGTCGAGCGCAGCGGTGGTACTGCGAATTTGGCGCTGATTGGTGTGCGCCGTCGCGGGGTTCCGCTGGCGCAGCGAATCGCGAAGGCCATGCGCGCGATCGATGGCGTGGACGTGCCGGTGGGCACGCTGGACATCACGCTGTATCGCGACGATCTTTCAACCATCGGCGCGCAACCCATTTTGCAATCGAGCGAAATTCCATTCTCCGTGGACGATAAGGATCTGATCCTGGTGGACGACGTGCTTTACACTGGGCGGACGGTGCGCGCGGCGATGAACGGCCTATTCGATCTGGGACGGCCGAAGCGCGTGCGGCTGTGCGTGCTGATCGAGCGCGGGCATCGCGAGTTGCCGATCGAGGCGGCGTTTATCGGGCGCTCCGTGCAGACCGGCGATATGGAAATTATCGAAGTGCGGCTGAACGAGGTGGATCACGAAGAGCGCGTAATGCTAGTGGAGCGCGTTCCTTGATCCATCCGGAGACATCCGCGGACGTGACGCGGATCGCTCCCGAAGAAATCGTGGCGTTTCGATTTGAAGATGTGCTGGCAATCGAGCCGCTCACAGCGGACGAAATCACTTTTCTCCTAGATCAAGCCAAACCCTTTCAGGAAATCCAGCGGCATCCGCTGAAAAAACTCGCAACGCTGCGCGGGAAAACCGTGTGCCTGGCGTTTTTCGAGGCTTCGACGCGCACGCGCATCAGTTTCGGCACGGCGGCGGCCCGGCTGGGCGCGGACGCGATGCAGTTGCAGGCGGAATCGTCGAGCTTGTCAAAGGGCGAATCGCTGCTGGACACGGTGCGCACGCTGGACGCGATGAAGCCGGATTGCATCGTGATGCGGCACGCCTCTTCGGGCGCGGCGGATTTTGTGGCGCGCCATTTGGAAATTCCGGTGTTGAACGCGGGCGACGGCACGCACGAACATCCGACGCAGGCGCTGCTGGACGCACTGACGATTCGCGATCGGCTGGGGCGACTGGACGGATGGAACGTCACGATTGTCGGCGACATTCTGCACAGCCGCGTGGCGCGATCGAACATTCATCTGCTTACGAAACTTGGTTGCCGGATTACATTGTGCGGGCCGCCGATGTGGGTGCCGGCGGAACTGGATGGGATTGCCGGAAGCGGCGCCAGTGTGCGGCGCGTGACGCGGATCGAAGAAGCGCTGGACGGTGCGGACATCGTGAACGTGCTGCGCGTGCAACAGGAGCGGCTGCACGAACCGAAATTGCCGATCGACGAATACGTGATGCGCTATCAATTGACGCCGGAGCGGTTGCGATTGGCGCGGCCGGGGGCGCTGATGCTGCATCCAGGGCCGATGATACGCGGATTGGAAATCGATCCGGCGGTGGCGGACGGTCCGCAATCGTGCGTGCTGGAGCAGGTGACGAATGGAATCGCGGTGCGCATGGCGCTGCTGTTTCTGCTGATCGGGCACGGTGGCGAGGGATTCCCGCCGAAGGAATTTTCTTGAACGCGAGCGCGAAATGTTGGTGATTCGAGGAGGTCGCCTGGTCGATCCGGCGAGCGGCGCCGATGCTCCGCACGATATTTTGATCGAGGGCGAGCGCATCGTGGCCGTGGAGCGCCCCGGCGCGATTGCCGCGCGCGGCGACGCGGAACATGAAATTGACGCCACCGGCATGATCGTCGCGCCGGGCTTTATCGATCTGCACTGCCATCTGCGCGAACCGGGTGGGGAAAATTCCGAAACGATCGAAACGGGGACCCGAGCGGCGGCGCGCGGCGGATTCACGGCGGTGTGCCCGATGCCGAACACGCGGCCAGTGAACGACAACGCGTCGGTCACGCGCTCGATCGTGGAGCGCGCGCAATCGGCGGGGCACACGCGCGTGTGGCCGATCGGCGCGGCGTCTCTGGGAAGCAAGGGCGAGGCGCTGGCGGAAATTGCGGCGATGCAAAAGGCGGGCGCGGTGGCAGTGTCCGACGATGGGCATCCGATCGCGACGGCGAAGTTGCTGCGGCAGGTGATGGATTATTGCCGCTCACTGGGGATGCCGGTGATCGATCACTGCGAGGACAGCTCGCTGGCGGCGGGCGCTTCGATGCGCGAAGGGCCGGCGTCGATTCGCACCGGGATTCGCGGAATGCCCGCGGCGACGGAAACAATTGGCGTGGGGCGCGACATTCAGATGGCCGAACTGACCGGGTGCCGATTCCACGTGGCGCATCTTTCGGCGCACGCTTCGCTGGAGATGGTGCGCGTGGCGAAGCACAAGGGACTGGCGGTTTCATGCGAAGTGACGCCGCATCACTTCACGATGATCGATGAAGAGGTCGGCTACGACACGCATCGCAAGATGAACCCACCGCTGGGTTCGCGCGAGGATCGCGAGGCGCTGCTGGAAGGATTGGCGGACGGCACCGTGGACGCGATTGCGACGGACCACGCTCCGCACGAGCCGGCGACGAAGGAAGTGGAATTCGATCGCGCGCCGTTTGGCGTGACGGGATTTGAAACTGCGCTGGGGCTTGCGCTGGAACTTGTGCACACGAAGCGAATCAGCCTGAGGCGAATGGTCGAGCTATTCACCGTGGGGCCGGCGCGCGTATTGGGAATGCAGCGGCGAGTTGCTGTCGGCGAGCCCGCGGATTTGACGATTTTTTCGACCGAACATCGCTGGACGTTTCGCGCCGCGGAATCCGCGAGCAAATCGCGGAACACGCCGTTCGATGGACGCGAATTCCGCGGCGGGCCGATGGCGACGATTGTGGCGGGGCGCGCGGTTTACCGCCGGTAGGCCCACCTCCAAGGACATTCCACAAAACATTACTTGATCCCGCGCGTTGCGGTACACTCTCGGCCCTGGGCTGGGGCGTAGATCTTCTTGCTCGCGTTGGCACGACCCTCAGGCACGGAATTGAAACGGCCCAGCGAGGCGGGGGACTGCGATGAATTCGACACGGGCAATCGGAAGCATCGCGGGATTGTGGATTGCGGCTGCAATTCTGGGGCTGGCGCCGGGGATTGCGCGCGCGCAGACACAGAAGCCGAAGACTCCTGTTGTAACCAAGCCCGCTGCTCCGCCGACGAGACCCACGCCACCGCCCCCGAGACCCGCGCCGAAACCGTCGGCGGGCGCGAAGACCACGACAGGAACAAATTCCGCGACTTCCTCGACGGCTACTCCCGCTTGGAAGTCGGCGTTTCACAAGCCAGCGCCTTCGTCGAAACCTGCTCCTGCGCCCAAACCGGTTTCCAAATCGAAGCCGGCGGTGACGTCGAAGCCTGCTGCGGCATCGAAAACCACTTCTGCATCGAAGACCTCGGGTGGTCCGAAAACTGCCTCGACGTCGAAACCGGGCCCGACATCGAAACCGGCGACTGCCACAAAGACGGCTTCGACTGCGAAACCTGGCGCGACCACGCAGCCGGGAACCGAGGCGCACGGCGCGACGCAAAACCACGCGACGGCGAACAACGCTGCGGGCAACGAGGGCCTGACGAGCACAGACAAGGGTCACGAGGGCGGCTCGTCCGGGCTGTTGGGCGGAAGCAACAGCAAACCGGCGGCGGGCAATCGAGGCGCGGGCGCGGCGCCGGGCGAAAGAAAAACTCCGGAGAGAACTGCGCCCGAAGCGAGCGCACGTGAGACGCACGCGGCGGAGAACCACGAGGAAGATAACCGCGCGAGAGAGAATCGTGCGGCGGAGAATCACGCGCCGGAAAGCCATGCCGCAGAAAACCGCGCTGGAGAAAATCACGCGGAAGGGGCGCGAAGCGTTACGCGTCCGAACGGGGATCGCGCGGAATACAGCAGTGCGGGCAAGCCAACGAGATTGACGACGAAGAGTGGAGACGAAGCGCGATTCGATTCACGCGGGCAGGTGCGAGCGATCCACACGCACGATACGACGATTCGATTGGGGCCGAGCGGAGGGCGCACGGTCGTCACCGAACGCGCGGACCACACGCGCATTGTCAGCGTCGGATCGCAGTACGGTTACGTGGACCATCCGATCGTGCGCAATGGGCGGCCTTATCTGGAGAGAACCTACGTGACGGGCGGAAAAGTGTACGCGCGCGCCTATCCCGGCTACTACTATCATGGAGCGATTTACTACCATTACGCGCCGGCTTACTACTATGCGCCGGCGTTTTATGCATGGACCGTGCAGCGGTGGCCTGCGCCGATCACGTGCGTTTGGAATTGGGGGCCGTGGCACGGCTACTACGGATATTACTTCACGCCGTATCCAACGTATGCCGATGCGTCTTTGTGGCTGACGGATTATGTGATCGCGCAAGAGCTGAAGGCTTCGTACGAAGCGCAACAGCAAGCGCCGCCGGTCGCGCAGCCGATTCCGGCGGCGTCCGGGGAGAGCGCCGACGGTACGGGAGGCGCCGCGGCGCCGCTGACACCTGAGACCAAACAAGCGATTGCAGATGAAATCACAGAGCAGCTGAACGCCGAGAAGAACTCCACGCCGAATGCATTGACGCCGATGAACGGAACCGCGCCGAGCGGCGACGTGGTGCCGGATGCGTTGAATCCCTCCGAGCGCACGTTCGTCGCCGATATTACGCTGGACGCGGCGGCGCCGGACGGCTCGGCGTGTGCGGTCGGTGCGGGAGACGTGGTGACGCGCGTAGATACCGCGCCGGACGCGGATCAGAAAATTAAGGTGTCGGTGCGCAGCAGCAAGAGAGGCGATTGCGCGGCGGGCACGCGCGTTTCGGTTTCCGTGCAGGACCTGCAAGACATGGCGAATCATCTGCACGAAAAAGTGGATGATGGCGTCGGGCAACTTGCGAAGAGCGGGGGCCAACAGGGATTGCCCACCGGTCCGGCGGCAAGTCCCGTGCCGGTGGCGGACTCCGTGGCGAAACCGGACCTGGATGCGCAACGCCTGCTGCAACAGCAACAGCACACAGCCGATCAGACGCAGAAGAACATGCAGCAATCCGTGAATCAGCTGGGCGCCACGTCCTCGCGCTTTGACGCCGGAGAGCCGAGCGCGGCGCTGACGATCGAAGATGGCGGTGGACTCAGGTTGGCGGGCTTCGTCAGCGTTTCCACGGACGACACAGCATTCGTTTCCGCGAGTTTTCGGGAGCGGCTTTGCGCGCTCTTGGAAATCTCGACGGAGTAACTAATCGAAGTCAAAATCTCCACGTTCGCCCCAAAGGGCGGGCGAACATGGGGCGCCCCAACCAGAAATCCGTGACGATAGCGGGCGCTGAGTGGAACATCACGCGCGCGGGTGAGCCTTATCGTAGACTTCCATCAACTGGCGGATCGAGGCGTGCGTGTATTTTTGCGTGGTGGAAAGCGATTGGTGGCCGAGGAGTTCCTGGATGGCGCGGAGATCGGCGCCATCGGCCAGAAGATGCGTGGCGAAGGCGTGGCGCAATGAGTGAGGATGGAGATTCCAATTCACGTTGACCAGGTGCGAATACTTTTTGAGGATGCGATTGACTGAACGCGATGTCAATCGTTGCCCTGAGTAGTTCAAAAACACGGCCTGCGAATCGGGGCGACCCGTGGCGCGCTCCAAAATTCCGGCGCGAACTTCCCAGTAAGCGGCAATGGCACGTTCGGCTTTCGCGCCGAACGGCACGATGCGCTCCTTATTGCCCTTGCCGAGCACGCGCAGCATCATTTCCTTGCGATCCAAATCGGCGATGTTCAGGCCGGTGAGTTCGCTGACGCGCAGACCGGACGCATAGAGAAGTTCGAGCAAGGCGAGATCGCGCTTCACGAGCAAATGCGCCTCATTTTCCACGGCGCCGCGCCGAGACTGTTTTCCAGCCAATGCGTCCTCGCCGGCGGCGGACATTCGATCGAGGAAACCGTTCATCTGCTCGGCGCTCAAAACCCTGGGCACGCGCTTGGGCAGTTTGGGAGTGGCCACTAAGCGCGCGGGGCTGTTCTCCAAGCGGCCGTCGCGCACGCAGTATCGGAAGAACGAACGTAACGAGGCCAGCTTTCGCGCGATGGAACTTTTTTGCAAGCCGCGATCGTGCAGATGTCCGAGGAATTCGCGAATTGTGCGATGGTCGATCTTGCCGAGCGTAAGGGGCGGCACGCCGGGCGGCGATAGGCACTCAACAAAATCGAGAAGATCGGCTTGATAATTCCGGAGCGTGCTCGGCGACGCGTTACGGACCGAATGCAAATACTCCAGGTAGCGCGCGATCTGTTGTTTTAGCTCTGGCTTGTGCGACATGGCGGGCCCTCTACCACGCGCCGGTTCCGATTCACGAACGAGATCAAGTGGTGGCCGAGGCAATCACCTCGGGCGCGACGGCAGGTTGTTGTTCGGGCATCGGCGCTTCCCAATCACAGCCTTCCTTCACGCACGCGCGCACGGCGCCGTACTTGCTGATTTTTTCGACGACGAACGGCGCTCCGCATTTCGGGCAGGGTTCCGCGATAGGCCTGTGGGGACTGGTAAAATCGCAGGCCGGGTAGCGATTGCAGCCGTAAAAAACGCGGCGGCGCCCCTTTTTCGCCATGCGCTCGAGCAATTCTCCGGTGCCGCATCTCGGGCAGACGATGCCCAGCGTTTTCGCGCGGATATATTTGCACTTCGGATAGCCGGTGCATCCGATGAATTCGCCGTACTGGCCGTGCTTGCGCACGAGCTGCTTTCCGCAGTCGGGACAATTTTCTTCCAGCAATTCGTCGGGCGCGTGCGCCTTGCGCGTTCCCTGGATCAGCCGGCGCGTCGTCTTGCATTCCGGGTACGCGCTGCAGGCCAGAAACGTTCCGAATCGGCCGCGCTTGATCACCATCTCCTTGCCGCATTCCGGGCAAGCAACGCTCGGATGGTCGCCATCGGTGGGGAGCTCGGGCGAAAGGTCGCGGGTGTAATCGCAATCCGGATAGCGGTCACAACCCATGAAAAATCCATTGCGGCTGATGCGCTCGAGCAGATGTCCCTTCTCGCATTTCGGGCAGAGTTCGGTGGTCTCGATTCCTTTTTTGTACGACTGCATGTCCTCGCGAGCGACGCCCAGATCCTTCATGAAGCGCGTATAGAATTCGCCGACGGCTTCCTTCCAGGGCAGCTTGCCTTCTTCGACTTCGTCCAACTCCTCTTCCATGCGCGCGGTGAATCCCGGGTCAAAAACATCCCCGAAGCTTTTCACCAGCAGGACGCTGACTTTTTCGCCGAGCATTGTCGGAGTGAAGCGCCCCATTTCTTTGGTGACGTATTCGCGCTCGACAATCGTGGAGATGATGGCGGCGTATGTGGAGGGCCGCCCGATGCCTTCTTCTTCCAGCTCTTTCACCAGCGTCGCTTCGGTGTAACGCGGAGGCGGCTCCGTGAAATGCTGTTCGGAACGCACGGGGGGCGTGGCGTCGTTTCCATCGGCCGGTTCGAGCGCGGCCAGCTTCAGGATCTCGTTTTCGCTCACGCGCGGCAGACGCTTGCCTTCTTCATCCGTGTCATCGCCCTTTTCCAGATCTTCTTCGCCCGAGCGATAGGCTGCCAGGAATCCAGCGAATTTTTCAACGGATCCGGACGCGCGGAACATGTAGTCTCCGGCGGAGACATCGATCGTCGTTTGGTCGAAGACCGCGGGAACCATTTGCGACGCGACGAAACGCTGCCAAATGAGTTGGTACAGCTTGAACGCTTCGTCGTCCAAATACCGGCGCACGGAATCCGGTGTTCGCGCGGCGTCTGTGGGACGAATCGCTTCGTGGGCATCCTGCGCGTCTTTTTTGCCGCGATAGTAGTTGGGCTTCTCCGGCAGATACTCCGGGCCGTACTGCTGGGGAATCAGAGCGCGCACTTGGTCCAGCGCGTCGTTCGACACCCGCACGGAATCGGTGCGCATATAAGTGATCAGGGCGACCGAGCCTTCTTCGCCCAACGCAACGCCCTCGTACAATTTCTGCGCAATTCCCATGGTGCGCTTCGCCGTGTAGCGCAAACGGTCATACGCAGCTTGCTGGAGTTTGGATGTGGTGAACGGCGGCGGGGCAGTGCGGCGCTTTTCTTTCTGGACGACTTCTGAAACTCGCCACTGCGCATTCTTCAGCTCGTTCAATATCCGGGCGGCGTGCGCGCCGTCGGAGATTTCGATTTCCTGGCCGTTGTACCTGGAAAGTTTGGCGTGAAAGATCGGGGGCTCGGCGGCTTGCAAGCGCGCGTGGATGGTCCAATATTCTTTGGGAACGAACGCCTTGATCTCCAGCTCGCGCTCGGCGATCAGGCGCAGCGCCACTGTTTGCACGCGGCCTGCGGAAAGGCCGCGGCGCACTTTGTCCCACAAGAGCGGCGAAATCTTGTATCCCACGATGCGATCAAGCACGCGGCGCGCTTGTTGCGCGTCCACCAAATGCTCGTCCACTTGGCCGGCGGATTCAAATGCCGCGCGAATCGCCTTGGGCGTGATTTCGTTGAACATCACGCGGAAAATCTTCTTCCGCATGTCCTTCGGCACGTCAACCGCCACCGGCGGAGCTTTCGTCTTAGCTTCCGCAGTTTCCGCGGCGGTCTGGCGTCCTCTGCGGCCCCAGCGGTTCACGGCCGGCACATAGCCATCGAAAAGTTCGGCCTTCGGCATCGTCAAAACTTCCGTCAGATGCGCGCAGATTGCCTCGCCTTCGCGATCGGGGTCAGCGGCCAGATACACGGCATCCGCGGTTGACGCGGCTTTGCGCAGCTCGTTCACAACTTTATCTTTGCCGGGAATCACGACGTAGGTCGGTTCAAAAATTTGTGCCGGATTGTACCGACGCACTTTTACTTCCGGCTTTTTCTTGGCGCCGGCGCGCTTCTTGGATTTTTTCTTCTTGGGCTTTTCGTCGTCGGGCGGCAACACAATGCCGATATCTTTCTTCGGCAGGTCCATGACGTGACCAACAGAGGCCTTAACGCTGAAATTGCGGCCCAAATATTTGTTGATCGTCTTGGCCTTAGCCGGCGATTCGACGATAACGAGCGATTTTGCCATGCGAGTGTTGTAAACCTAATTTGGATTCGAAGATACCTTTGTGCCCTTCTAAGCACCGCGCTGCGCGCGTTCCTGCTCGCTGGCTTTCGCGGCGCGCGCTTCTCCGCAATTACATTGGATGTCGCGCGGAGCGAAAAGAATGCACTGCCGAAAGATGCGGGAGGGGCAGAACTAGTTTACTCCGCGTGTCAAGCCGCTCAAACGGGCGACGCGAGTCGCGGTTCCACAGCGGCATCGCATCGCCAGTTCCGCCCCGGTGCGCGCTCGCCTTGGAGCGCACACGAATTAAGGTAGAATCGATGCCCGAGCGTTCACACTATGGCGATGAAAATGAAACTTGATCTACTGGCAATCGCTCCGCATCCGGACGA
>Ga0187875_10000125_pt1 | contig 69384 bp, 60 predicted proteins | sample June2016WEW_17_1_2_FD_132978 | JGI IMG/M metagenome (GOLD analysis project Ga0187875, IMG submission 132978) | Peatland microbial communities from SPRUCE experiment site at the Marcell Experimental Forest, Minnesota, USA - June2016WEW_17_10 | ecosystem: Environmental > Terrestrial > Soil >... | reverse complement strand
TCCACCCGTCGCACGTCGTCGTGTTCGGCCGAACAAGGGCTCTTCCGGTCAGAGCGGGCGACGGGAATCGAACCCGCATGACCAGCTTGGAAGGCTGGAGCTCTACCATTGAGCTACGCCCGCGCGCCCTCGGAGTGTAGTTGTGCGCGTTTGGCAGCGAATGATCACGCGCCGCGCGGCCGGGCATGGGCTGAGAACCCCTCACGGTGCTGTTAAAGTCTGCAAGCCATGTCTGTAGCTCTCGGTCTTGATGTCGGCGGGACGAAGATCCTCGCTGTCGCCGTCAACGGTGATGGCAATGTCATCAACGAATTCCGCGTGAAATCATCGAACTCGCGACGTCGGCTTCTCGATTCCCTCGAGGGCGCGACTGCGACGCTTGTCGAGTCGCTCGGACCCCGCTCCGAGGAGCTCGTCGGGATCGGTGTCGGTGTGCCAGGACTGCTCGACGGGCATGGGGTCTTGAACGAGGTCCCGAATCTGCCAGCCGTGTCCGGGACTCCGATGACGGCGGAGCTTTCCCGGCGACTCGGCCACGTGTTCGAGCGCCGCGAGCGATTCCGCCTCGTCGTCGACAACGACGGGATGTGCTCCGCTGCCGGTGAGATCGCGTTCGGCGCCGCCCGGGGGCTGAGCGACGCGATCGTTGTGACGCTCGGGACTGGGATCGGCGGTGGCATCATCGTCGGTGGCCAGTTGCTGCGCGGCGGACGGGGCTTTGCCGGCGAGATCGGCCACATGGTCGTCGACATCGACGGACCGCTGTGCGGTTGCGGTCGACGCGGGTGCTGGGAGCAGTACGTCTCCGGCTCCGGGCACGCCCGCTTGGCGCGCGCCGCGGCGTTGTCGGGCAAGGCGACCCGCATCGTCGAGCTCGCGGGCGGGAACGCCGACGGGATCAAGAGCGAGCACATCTTCGAGGCCGCCCGGGCTGGTGACCTCGAGGCGTGGGGGATCGTCGACACGATCGCGCGCTACCTCGCGCTCGGGATCGCGAATCTGGTCGAGGTCCTCGACCCGCTGGCGGTGATCCTCGGCGGGGGCATCATCCGTGACGGTGACCTGTTCATGCCCCTGACGAAGAAGTACTTCGAGCAAACACGCCGCGGTTCTGGTGAGCGGTCCGTGTCGTTGCGTTCCGCCGAACTCGGTGACCGGTCCGGCGCGATCGGCGCCGCGGCACTCGCCCTCGGTCTCGTCGTCTGATCCGACGAGTCGGGGAGGCGGGATTCGAACCCGCGACCTCCTGCTCCCAAAGCAGGCGCGCTAACCAAGCTGCGCCACTCCCCGCCTGACTGATCGTACGGGAGGAAACGCAGGCACGGATGATCCGTGGCCGCGGACCCGTGCCCTTGCGACCTCGACGCCCGCAGTCGTTGCCGCGGTTCGCACGACGTGGCCGGGCGTGATGGTACGCCTCGAGTCCGGAATTTGCGGGACAAAACGACCGGTAGACTCCGGGGTCCATATGCGAACCTCCGTCGAACCCCTGGACAAGAACCGGTTCAAGCTCACCGTCGAGGTGGACGACGAGGAGGTGGCCAAGGCCGAGCGTGAGACGCTCACCCGGCTGTCACGCGAGGCGCGCATCCCCGGGTTTCGGCCGGGTCGGGTCCCCCGTCGACTGCTCGAGGCCCGTCTCGGGCCGAAGGCGATCCGCGAGGAGGCGCTGCGCGACGTCCTGCCACGCCTGTACGGCGAGGCGGTGAAAGAGACCGAGCTCGACGTGATCGCCACGCCGAAGATCGACATCACCTCCGGAGAGGAGACCGGGCCCGTCGCGTTCGACGCCGTCGTCGAGGTGCGGCCCGAGGTGTCGATCCCGGGCTACGAGGGGCTCGTCGTCACGGTGCCGACACCGCTCGTCACCGAGGCCGACATCGACGCGCAGATCGACCGGATGCGCGAGCAGTTCGCCTCGCTCACCGAGGTCGGTCGTCCAGCCCGCGACGGTGACGTCGTGACGCTCGATGTGCACGGCAGCCGTGACGGGAAGCCCGCCGAAGGTCTCGTCGCCGATGACCTCGTCTACCAGGTGGGGTCCGGCGGCATCGCGCAGGGGGTCGATGAACGCCTCGCCGACGCGAAGGTCGGCGACATCTTCGAGATGGACGCCGACGACGCCCCGGGCGGGCCGGCGCACCTCCGCCTGCTTGTGAAACAAGTGCGGGAGAAGGTCCTGCCCGTCCCCGACGACGAATTTGCCTCCGACGCTTCGGAGTTCGAATCGCTCGCCGAGCTGCGCGCCGACCTGTCGTCCAGGCTCTCCGTCGCCAAGCGGCGCGAGGCGAACCTGCTGCTGCGCGCCCGAGCGGTCGATGCCCTCTGCGAGCTCGTCACCGACGAGATCCCGCAGGCGCTCGTCGTTCGCGAATCCCAGCAGCTCCTCGAGGATTTCGTCGAGCGTCTGGCGGCCCAGCAGGTCCTGCTGTCGACCTACCTCGAGGTCACCGGGATCGACGAGCAACGGATGCTCGCCGATCTCGAAGCCCAGGCCTCGAGGGAGGTCCGGGCCGATCTCGCGTTGCGTGCCCTCGTCGCCGCCGAGCGCATCGAAATCGACGAGTCAGACGTCGACGAGGAGATCGTCCACCTCGCCGGACATGCGAGACAAACCCCGGCGCAGCTGCGGTCGAGCATTGACCGGAGCGGTGGTCTTGACGGGCTAAGATCGCAGCTCAGAAGGGCAAAGGCACTGAGCTGGCTCATCGAGCACGTTGGCGTTGTCGACGACGAGGGGAACCCGATGGATCGGGCGGCGCTCCGGCTCGACGACGCCGACGGCAAAGCGGTGCACGACGAACCGGACCAGGAAGCATCGCCCGTCGAGGAGGCTGAGCTGTGAACGGGTACGACTATCTCGTCCCGACGGTCGTCGAGTCATCGAGCAAAGGGGAGCGCGCCTACGACCTGTATTCGCGGCTGCTGCGTGACCGCATCATCTTCATCGGCACGCCGATCGACGACAACGTCGCCAATCTCGTTTCCGCGCAGATGCTGTTCCTCGAGTCCGAGGACCAGGACAAGGACATCAACATCTACATCAACTCGCCGGGCGGAGACATCACCGCGCTCTTCGCCATCTACGACACGATGAAGTACGTCCGTCCCGACAAGTCCACGTTCTGCTTCGGCCAGGCCGCTTCCGCCGCGGCCGTGTTGCTCGCGTCCGGCACGCGGGGCAAGCGGTTCGCCTTGCCGCACGCCCGGATCCTGCTCCACCAGCCCTACGGGGGCGCGGCCGGGCAGGCGACCGACATCGAGCTGCAGGCGAAGGAGATCCTCCGCATGCGCGACATGTTGAACGAGATGCTCGCCACCGACACTGGGCAGTCGATCGAGAAGATCCAGCACGACACCGATCGCGACTTCATCATGAGTGCGGCTGAAGCGCGCGACTACGGTGTAATCGACGAGGTAATCACGAGCCGGGAGGCCATCAACGTGCTGTCGGCGGCGGGTGCCGCCTGAACGAGGGAGGGTACGTGGCCAAGTTCGGCGACGGCGGCGAGCTCGTGAAGTGCAGCTTCTGCGGGAAATCCCAGAAGCAGGTGAAGAAGCTCATCGCGGGACCCGGCGTCTACATCTGCGACGAATGCATCGAGCTCTGTAACGACATCATCGAAGAGGAGCTCTCCGAGACCTCCGAGGTCCGCTTCGAGGACCTGCCCAAGCCCCGTGAGATCTTCGACTTCCTGAACGACTACGTCATCGGGCAGGACCAGGCGAAGAAGATCCTCTCGGTCGCGGTCTACAACCATTACAAGCGGGTGCAGGCCGGCGCGCCGACCGATGCCGACGTCGAACTCGCCAAGTCGAACATCTTGCTGCTCGGCCCCACCGGGTGCGGCAAGACGCTGCTTGCCCAGACGCTCGCGCGCATGCTCAACGTGCCGTTCGCGATCGCCGACGCGACCGCCCTCACCGAGGCCGGGTACGTCGGTGAGGACGTCGAGAACATCCTCTTGAAGCTCATCCAGGCCGCCGACTACGACGTGAAGAAGGCCGAGACGGGGATCATCTACATCGACGAGATCGACAAGATCGCGCGCAAAAGCGAGAACCCCTCGATCACCCGGGACGTCTCGGGGGAGGGCGTCCAGCAGGCCCTGTTGAAGATCCTCGAGGGCACGACCGCGTCAGTCCCCCCCCAGGGAGGGCGGAAGCATCCCCACCAGGAATTCATCCAGATCGACACCACGAACGTGCTCTTCCTCTGTGGCGGCGCGTTCGCCGGCCTCGACCGGCTCATCGAGTCGCGCATCGGTCGCTCGGGGATCGGCTTCCGCGCCGAGATCCGCCGTCCCCGCCGCGACGACGAGTCCCGGCTGTTGCTCGAAGTGCTCCCCGAGGACCTTCTGAAGTTCGGCCTCATCCCCGAGTTCGTGGGCCGCCTCCCGGTCATCGGGACGGTATCGAACCTCGACCGTGAGGCGCTCGAACGCATCCTCGTCGAGCCGAAGAACGCGCTCGTGAAGCAGTACCGCCGTGTGTTCGAGCTCGACGGCGTCGATCTCGAGATCACCGACGATGCGCTCGAATCGATCGCCGAACAGGCGCTGGTGAGGGGGACGGGTGCGCGGGGCTTGCGCGCGATCCTCGAAGAGGTGCTCCTCGAAGTGATGTACGACCTGCCGTCGCGCAGCGACGTCGGGCGGTGCGTCGTCAACCGGGACACCGTCCTCGAGCACGTCGCGCCGACCCTCGTGCCCCGGAGCGTCGACGAGAAGTCGGACCGCCCCCGTCGTGCGGCCTCCTGACCGCTCGCGCTCCCACCGCTCGCCGGACGGCGAGTCCACCGGATCTCGCAGCGAATCACTGGGAGAGGTGCTCGCCTGGCTCGACCGGCACATCAACCTCGAAGCCATCGAGCGTGGTGTCGCCGGGCGGGCCGCCGAGCCGACCCTCGAGCGCATTGCGGCGCTCACGGCCGCGATGGGCGATCCCGAGCGTTCGTTCCCGTGCATCCACATCACCGGGACGAACGGCAAGACCTCGACGACGCGGTTGTGCACGGCGCTCGTCATCGCCCAGGGCCTGTCGGTCGGCACCTACTCGAGCCCGCACCTCGTCTCGCTGAACGAGCGGATCGCCTGGAACGGCGAACCGATCGGTGACGACGAGTTGTTCGACGTGCTGAGCCCGCTCGCCGCCCTCGAGGGGTTCATCCGGGCGGAGAACCCGGGGATGCTGGCGCCGACCTGGTTCGAGCTCATGACGGCCGCGGCCTACCGGTTCTTTGCCGACGTCGCGGTCGACGCCGGGGTGATCGAGGTGGGGCTCGGCGGCCGCTACGACGCGACGAACGTCGCCGACGGCGCCGTCGCCGTCGCGACGAACGTCGAGCTCGACCACGTCTCGATCCTGGGCGGCACCCGGGCCAAGATCGCCTGGGAGAAGGCCGGAATCGTGAAGCCGGGCTGTGTCGCCGTCGTCGGCGACGAGGACGACGACATCGTCGCGGTGTTCGAGGACGAGGCCCGGCGGGTCGGTGCCGCCGCGTTCTGGCGCCGGGGGGTCGAGTTCGACTGCGTCGGCAACTTCGCGGCCCACGGCGGCCGCGTCGTCTCGGTGCGGACCCCGGGGGCCACCTACGAAGACCTGTTCGTGCCGCTCTACGGCGCCCACCAGGGTGACAACGTGGCGATCGCCGTCGCCGCGGCCGAGGCGTTCTTCGGTGTGCCGCTCGACGCCTCCGTGGTCGCCGAGGCGCTCGGATCGGCCCGCGTCCCGGGCCGGCTGGAGGTGCTCGGCCGCCGACCGCTCGTCGTCCTCGACGGCGCGCACAACCCCGCCGGCGCGGCGGCGCTCGGCGAGGCGCTCGGAGAGGACTTCGGGGTGGTCCGGCGGACCGTGCTCGTGTTCGGCTGTCTGAACGGCCGATCGCCCGGCGACGTCCTCGCCGCCTTGGGGCCCGACCGGATCGCCCACGTCGTCGCCTGCACGCCGCCCTCGCTCCGGGGAGTGCCTGCCGCCGACGTCGCCGCCGCGGCGGCCGCGCTCGGGCTCGAGGTGAGCATCGCCGACTCGGTGCCCGAGGCGCTCGCCGCGGCCCGCGGGCTCGTGAGCGCGGACGACCTCGTGCTCGTCACCGGGTCGCTCTACCTCGTTGGTGCGGCGCGGCGGCATCTCACCAGGTAGGGTCGACACCGATGGATCGCACACTCGTCATCTGCAAGCCCGATGCCGTCGCCCGCGGCCTCGTTGGAGAACTCATCGGCCGCATCGAGCGCAAGGGTCTCCGCATCGTCGCCGCCCGGATGCTGCTCGTCGACGCCGAGCTCGCCAAGCACCTGTACGAGGAGCACATCGAGCAGCCATTTTTCGAGCAACTCGTCGCTTTCATCACGAGTTCGCCCTCGCTCGCGCTCGTCGTCGAGGGGCCGCCGGAGGTGTGGACCGTCGTGCGGAACCTGATGGGCCCGACCGACCCCGCCAACGCCCCGCCCGGCTCGATCCGGGGCGACCTTGCCAGCACGACGCCGGCGAACGTCATCCACGGCTCCGACGGACCCGAGGCCGCGGCACGCGAGATCGCGCTGTTCTTCCCCGAACTCGGCTAGCGACCAGCGTTCGCGGTCCGAAGGGACCGACAGGTCGCCTTGTTCGGCCGCGGGCACTGTCCTAACCTGGGCGGACCGTCGTGTAGCGGGGAGCAGGCCAGTGAGGAATGCCACAAGCTGGGGCGTCGCGGGTCGCGACATGGCGGTCGACCTCGGCACCGCGAACACCCTCGTGTACGTGCGCGGCAAGGGCATCGTCTTGAACGAGCCCTCCGTCGTCGCGATCAACGTCCTCAACGGCCAGCCACTCGCTGTCGGCTACGAGGCGAAGCGGATGATCGGTCGGACGCCGAGCAACATCCAGGCGATCCGCCCTCTGAAAGACGGCGTCATCGCCGATTTCGAGATCTGCGAGATGATGCTCCGCTACTTCATCCGCAAGGTGCACCCGCGGCGGTTCTCCAAGCCCCAGATCGTGATCTGTGTGCCCTCGGGGATCACGGGCGTCGAGAAACGCGCCGTCCAGGAGGCGGCGGAGTACGCGGGCGCGCGCCGTGCCTTCATCATCGAGGAGCCGATGGCGGCGGCGATCGGGGCCGGGCTCCCGGTCCACGAGCCGACCGGGAGCATGGTTGTCGACATCGGCGGCGGCACGACGGAGGTCGCCGTCATCTCGCTCGGCGGCATCGTGACGAGCCAGTCGATCCGCATCGCCGGTGACGAGCTCGACCAGGCGATCATCGCCTTCGCCAAGAAGGAGTACAGCCTCGCCCTCGGCGAGCGCACGGCCGAGGAGATCAAGATCATGATCGGCTCGGCCTGCGAGCTCGAGGAGGAGCTGCACGCCGAGATCCGCGGTCGGGACCTCGTCACGGGGTTGCCGAAGATGGTCATCACCTCGACCGAGGACATCCGCCGGGCGATCGAGGAACCTGTCGCGGCGATCGTCGATGCGATCAAGGCGACGCTCGACAAGACGCCCCCCGAGCTCGTCGCCGACGTCGCGAGCCAGGGTCTCGTCCTCACGGGCGGCGGCGCGCTCCTCCACGGTCTCGACGTGCGGCTGGCGGGAGAGACGAACCTGCCGATCGTCGTGGCGCAGGACCCCTTGACCTGCGTCGCGGTCGGCGGCGGGATGTGCCTCGAGAACATCGACGCCCTCCGCGCCCTGCTCGCCACGTCCGGTCACTGATCGCATAGGGGCCCGGCGCATGGCCGCCAACCGACGTACGAGCCAGCGGCTGACGCTGGTCATACTCGTCCTCGCCTCGATCACCGTCCTCACGCTCGACTACCACGGCGAGGCGAGCCGCGCGATCACCCATGTCCGCAACGCGGTGCGCGACGTCATCAGCCCGATCCAGCGCGGCATCGCCGCGGCGCTGCACCCGGTCGGCGACGTGTTCAGCGGGACGATCCACTACGGGTCGCTCGAGACCCAGAACCAGCAACTGCGCGAGGAGCTCGGCCGGATCCGCCTGAAGCTCGCCGCCGACGCCTTCGCCTCGGCGCAGGCCGGACGCGTCCTCTCGCTCGCCCACCTGCCCTACGTCGCGGGCATCCCGATGGTCGCGAGCGAGGTGATCGGGAACTCGACGTCGAACTTCCAGTCGACCGTCGAGCTCGACGGGGGCACTTCGTCGGGCATCGGGCCGGGCATGCCGGTCGTCGCCAACGCCGGCCTCGTCGGCACCGTCGTCTCCGCGTCATCGTCGACGGCGACCGTGCTGCTCGTCTCCGACCCGACGTCGTCGATCCCCGTCAGCATCGGGGGGACGGGCCTGTACCGGGCGGTCGGCGCCGGGTGGGGCCGCGCCCTCACGCTCGGCTACGTCGCCGGGTCGACGGCGGTGCACCGCGGCGAGCTCGTCTACACGAGCGGGCTCGGCGGAGGGGCGCTGCCCGCCGGAATCCCGCTCGGCGTCGTGCGGAGCGTCCGGGTTTCCTCGGAGGGACTGTCGACCGCGGTCACGGTGACGCCGCTCGTCAACCTCGACGACGTGCAGTTCGTCGACGTCCTCGAGTGGCTCGAGCCGGGCTAGGTCGCCGACCATGGCGCAAAGGGCGCGGACGTGACCGGGGCGAACTGGGCGCGGCTCGCCCTCGTCGTCGCGGCCGGGCTCATTTTGCAGGTCTCCGTCCTCGATCAACTCACCGTCCTCGGGGCCCACCCCGACGTGATGATCCTCATCGCCGCGGCGGCCGGGATGGCCGCCGGACCCCAGCGGGGCGCCGTCGCCGGATTCGTGGCCGGGCTCGCCGCCGATCTCGTCGTCAACCTCCCCTACGGGCTGTCGGCACTCACCTTCGTCCTCCTCGGCTTCGGGACCGGTCTTTTGCGGGCGAACCTCGCGGCCCGGGGGGTCGAGACGACGCAGGCCGCGGCGTGCGCCGCCGCCGCCGCAGCCGGGACGATCCTTTACGCCATCCTCGGCGCGCTCACCGGGAGGTCGGGCATGCTCGGCCTGGTGACCGTCTACGCCGTCGTCGACGTCACCCTCGGCGCCGTCGTGCTGGTCTGGCCCGTGCTGGCGTGCCTGCGGTGGGTCTTTGCTGGGTCGCGGGCGCGCCTCGGCCTCGCGGTGCCCCGCGGCGGGAGCGCCGTGTAGTGCGCTGGCGGCAGTCTTCGCGCCCCAACAGGCGGCGTCGAGCGGCGCGCTGGGACGGCACGGTCCGCCCGACCAACGCCTTCGGCCCGCCCCCGCCGCCGAAACCCGTCCGGCGCACGAGGAGGAAGCAGCCCGACCGGGCGGGCGGCCCGCGAGCCGAACGCCAGGGGCCGCGGGTCGGCATCCGGCTCTCGATCGCCGCGGTCGTCATCGTCGGGATGTTCGGGACGCTCCTGGTCCGGCTCTGGTCGCTCCAGGTCCTCCAGGGGCGCAAGCTCGGGAGCGCGGCGGTCGAGACGACGACGCGCAACGTCGTCACCCCGGCGCCGCGGGGCGAGATCCTCGCCCGCGGGGGCCAGTCGCTCGCCAAGGACACCTCTGAGTGGGTCGTGACCCTGGAGACGACCCCCGGCCTCAACGGGGCCCGGATCGCCGACCCGGCGGTGAAGCGCCGGCTCGTCGTGCTCATCCCCGGGCTCTCGGTGAAGGGGATCGACGTCGACCTGGCGAGCAACCAGTTCAGCCCCTACCAGCCGGTCCCGGTGGCGTTCAACGTCTCGCCCGAAGCCGTCCTCTACGTCAAGGAGCACCCGTCGCAGTTCCCCGGGGTCGTCGCCCAGCAGGAGTCGGTGCGCGACTACCCCTACGTCGGCCTCGCGACCCAGACGATCGGCTACGTCCGCCAGATCACCGCCAAAGAGCTCACCCAGTACAAGCGCTACGGCTACCAGGAGAACGAGATCGTCGGGCAGGCCGGCCTCGAGGAGGAGTACGAGCTCTACCTGCAGGGCAAGCCCGGCATCCTCACCGAGGCCGTCGATCCTTCGGGCCGGGTCGTGCGGACCGTCTCGACGCAGGCGGCGACGCCCGGCGACTCGATCAAACTGAACCTCGACCTCGGTCTGGAAAAGGAGGTCAGCACGGCGCTCGCCAACGAGATCACCGCCGTGCGCGCCACCGGCAAGGCGGCGCCGCTCGGCGCGGCCGTCGTCCTTGACACCCGCAACGGCCAGGTCCTCGCGATGGACTCCTACCCGAGCTACGACGACAACTGGTGGGAGACCGGGATGACGGACGCCCGCTACGCGCTCCTCAGATCGGGGAACGGGTACCCGCAGAACAACTGGGCTGTCCAGGGCTTCCAGCCCCCGGGGTCGACGTTCAAGCTCGTGACGGCGACCGCGGCCCTCAACACCGGGCTCATCACGCCGTACACGATCATCGACGACACCGGCACCTATCCCCTCCCGGGCAGCGCGCCGCTCCACGACGCCGACAACGTGCCGCTCGGCGACGTGAACGTCGTGACCGCGCTCACCCGGTCGAGCGACGTCTTTTTCTACACGCTCGGCGGGCGTTTCTGGGAGGACCGCGACGCCTACGGGATGACGCCCATCCAGAACGAGGCCCATCTCTACGGGCTCGGGGTGCCCTCCGGGATCGACCTGCCGGCCGACGAGGTGCAGAACGGCTGGGTCGACAGCCGCCAGACCCGCAAGCTCCTCCACGAGCAGGCACCGAAGGTCTACGCCGACACCTGGTACCTCGGTGACAACGTCGAGATGGCCTTCGGCCAGGGCGAGACCGTCGTCACGCCGATCCAGCTCGCGACGGCGTACGCGACGTTCGCCAACGGCGGCACCCGCTACGCGCCCGAGCTCGCCGCCTCGGTCATCTCGCCCGCGGGCAAGGTCGTGAAGCGCTTCGCGCCCAAGGTCCTCGACCATGTCACGATGTCGGCGGAGACCCGCCAGGCGATCCTCACCGGGCTCGAGGGTGCCGTGCAGAACCCGCTCGGCACCGCGTACGCCGACTTCGTCGGGTTCAACTTCTCGAAATGGAACCTCGCCGGCAAGACGGGGACGGCGACGGTGACGGTGAACGACGTCGTCCAGCCGACGTCATGGTTCGTCGCTTTCGGCGGGCCGCGGGGCCAGGCGCCGCGCTACGTCGTCTGCGTCGAGATCAACCAGGCGGGCTTCGGCGCCTCGGCGGCGGCGCCCGTCGTCCGGCAGATCTACAACTACCTGTACGCCCACGGGATCGGCAGGTCCCAGGCGGGCAAGTGACCCGGTCACGCATGTTCATCTGATTGCAACGGTCGACGGCCCGGGGCGTGGGGGCCCTGGGTTAAACTGAACGCAGGATGATCACGTCGCAAGCAGGTAAAACGCGCCAGCGACCACTGCGCGTGCCGGAAGCGGCCGTGTCCGTCACCCATTGCGCGTGCGGGGCCGGGGGGCCCTGCGCCGTGCAAGCACTCGTCGCTGCCCGGGCGGGAATGTCGGTGCCCGCTTCCCGCGGCGGCAGAACAGATCGATGTGGCCCCATCGCGGCACGGCGCGGCGGAGGTTTCGCCTGTGCGCGCGCGGTGGATCCCGCGCACCTTCGCGGTGCGCGTCCTAGAAGGGATCTTTCACATGTCCGACCCGACCACCGGCGCCATCGGCACCGGGGAGCCGCGGCGCCCGGTTGGCTCCGCGGCGTCCCGTGCGGCGCTAGACACCTCGGGCGCCGCCCGCAGGGCTGAGGCGGCGCCGAAGCCGAAGATCGGCGACACCCGGCCGGCACCGCTGGTCCGGGGGGCGACCCCCGGGTCCAACGGGGCCGGTCCCCCGAAGCCGCGTCGCCGCCGCCGCGGCGGCCGCGGGCGCGGCGGGCGTTCACGCGCCGCGAAGCCCGAGACCGCAGTCGAGGCCGTGCCGGCTCCGAGCCGGCCGGTGCGGGCGAGCGGACGGCCCGCGGCCCGTGCCGAACCGATCGACCGGGAGCCGGACGACGCCGGAGAGGCGGGCCGGACGGCGACGGGCCGGCGTCGGGGCCGGGAACGCAAGGGCCGGCCGGTCGGGCGCTACCTCATGTGCGTGCACGTCGCCCAGGACGCGACCCAGATCGCCGTGCTCGAGGGCCGCTCGCTCATCGAGCACCACGTCGCCCGGGCCCTCGACGACGCGAACCAGATCGACGGCAACATCTACCGCGGCCGGGTGAAGAACGTCCTGCCGGGGATGGAGGCCGCGTTCGTCGACATCGGCACGCCGAAGAACGCCGTCCTGTACTGGGGCGACGTCCAGACCGACCGTGACGAAGGGATCGAGCGCGACCCAGGCACGACCCGGATCGAGCACCTGCTGCGGCCCGGCCAGACGATCATCTGCCAGGTCACGAAGAACCCGATCGGCGTGAAGGGCGCGCGTCTCACCCAGGAGGTCTCGATTCCGGGCCGCTTCGTCGTTCTCGTGCCGGAGTCGAGCGCCAGCGGCATCTCGAAGCGCCTCGACGACCGCGAGCGCAAGCGCCTGCGCAAGGTGCTCGAGGGAATCCGGCCCGACGGTCACGGGATCATCGTCCGGACGGCCGCCGAGGGCGCGAGCGCCGAGGAGCTGCGCCGGGACATCGCGCAGCTCGTGAAGATCTGGGACGAGATCGCCGACAAGGCGAAGCACCTCCCCGCTCCGGCGCTTTTGTACTCGGAGCCGCACATCGCCCTGCGCGTCATCCGTGAGGAGTTCACCGAGGAGTACCGCGGGGTCATCGTCGACGACCCGGGCCTTTACGAGCTCGTCCACTCCTACGTCGCCGAGATCGACCCGGCGCTCGCCGACCGTGTGGAGTACTACGACGCGCAAAGCGAGGACCTGCCGCTTTTCGAGCGCCAGCACATCCACGAGCAGCTGCACAAAGCGCTCAACCACAAGGTCTGGCTCGTCTCCGGCGGGTCGCTCATCATCGAGCGCACCGAGGCGCTGACGGTGATCGACGTGAACACCGGCAAGAACGTCGGCTCGTCGAGCCTCGAGGAGACGGTGTTCCGCAACAACGTCGAAGCGGCCGAGGAGATCGCCCGCCAGCTGCGCCTGCGGGACATCGGCGGGATCATCGTCATCGACTTCATCGACATGGAGCTGAAGGCGAACCGCGCCGAGGTCGCGGCGACGTTGCGCAACGCGCTGTCGCGGGACAAGACCCCGACCCAGGTGTTCGAGATCTCCGAGCTCGGGCTCGTCGAGATGACCCGCAAACGCGTCGGCGAAGGTCTCCTCGAGGCGCTCAGCGAGACCTGCCCGATGTGCAAAGGCCGCGGGATCATCTTCTCCGAGGACGAGGACTGAACCCGCCCCCGGACCCGTCTTGCGAAGAACACCGAGGTCGGTCGGGGGACCCCCGCCCGATTGCTACGATGGCGGCCTCATGTACGCAGTGATCTCTTCTGGCGGAAAACAAGAACGCGTCGAGGTCGGAACCCGTGTCGAGGTCGAGCTCGTCGGCGACGAGGACGACGTCGTCTCGTTCTCGCCGGTCCTCCTCGTCGACGGCACGAACGTCGTCGCCGGGCGTGGCGCGCTCGCCTCGGCGAAGGTCGCCGGTCGCGTGGTCGGCCGGTCGAAGGGCCCGAAGATCGTCGGCTTCACCTACCAGCCGAAGGCCCGGGGCCGGCGGCGCTTCGGCCACCGCCAGCACTACTCGGTCGTCGAGATCACCGCGATCGAGCCGGGTGGGAAGTCGCCCGCCCGCACGACGCCGAAGAAGTCGCAGGAGGCCTGAGTGTCCAAGACCAAAGGTGGCGGGTCGACCCGCAACGGCCGAGATTCCAACGCCCAGCGGCTTGGTGTGAAGGCCTCCGACGGTTGTGTCGTCACCGCCGGTGCGATCATCGTGCGCCAGCGGGGCACGCACTTCCACGCCGGGGCGAACGTCGGGCGCGGCGGCGACGACACACTGTTCGCCCGGGCGAGTGGCACGGTCCGCTTCGCCGAGCGGCGCGGCCGGCGACTCGTCGACGTCGAGACCGGCGAGGCGTGAGCCGCATCTCGTAGCGGGTCGCCTCGACCTGTGGCGCAGGCCTCCCGAGCCGGTGGAGTGCGCCCCCTGAGAAAGGCACCGACATGGCCGGCTTCGTCGACGAGGCCCAGGTCCACGTGAGGGCGGGAGACGGCGGGGCCGGCGCCGTGTCGTTCCGTCGTGAGGCGCACGTATCGCGCGGCGGGCCCGACGGTGGCGACGGCGGCCGGGGCGGCGACGTTTACCTCGAGGCGACGCCCGCGCTCGCCTCGCTCCTCGCTTTCCGGGATCATCCGCACCGGCGCGCCGAGAGCGGCGCCCACGGGGGCGGGGCTCGCCGCCACGGGCGGGCCGGGCGGGACCTCGTCGTCCCCGTTCCGGTCGGGACCGTCGTGCGCGGGACCGGCGGCGAGATCCTCGCCGACCTCACTTCGCCGGGCGACCGCCTGCGGGCCGCCGAGGGTGGGCGCGGCGGGGCCGGCAACGCCCGGTTCCTCACGAACCGCCTGCGGGCGCCGGCCTTCGGCGAGCAGGGCGAGGTTGGCGAGCAGCGCTGGCTCGACCTCGAGCTGAAGCTCCTCGCCGACGTGGCCCTCGTCGGCTTCCCGAACTGCGGCAAGTCGACGCTCATCGCCCGGATCTCGGCCGCGAGGCCCAAGATCGCCGACTACCCGTTCACGACGCTCGAGCCGCACCTCGGCGTCGTCCGCCTGGCGGGCGGTGCCGACGCCGTGGCGCGGGGCGCGACGGAGTTCGTCGTCGCCGACGTCCCGGGCCTCGTCGAGGGCGCGAGCGAGGGGCGGGGCCTCGGTCACCGCTTCCTGCGCCACGTCGAGCGGTCGCGCGCCCTTGTCGTGATGGTCGACCTTTCGCCGAGTGAGGGGCGCGCGCCCGCCGACCAGGCCCGCGTGCTCGCCGACGAGCTCCGTCGCTTCAGCCCGGACCTCGTCACCCGCCCGCGGGTGATCGTCGGCTCGCGGGCGGACATGGTGCCGGCGCCGGCGCGACCCCGTCTTGGGGACTACGGGGGCGAGCTTGAGATCTCCTCGGTCACCGGCGAGGGTATCGCCGAGCTCGTCGGCCGCCTCGGCGTCCTCGTCGAGGACGCCCGCCGGGACGCCGGGTCCGCCGTGGCGGCACCCGTCGAGCACCGCCCGGTGCCCGAGGGCGTCGTCGTCCGGCGCGAGGGCGCCGGGTTCGTCGTTCGCGGCCGCGCCGCCGAGCGCGCCGTCGGCCTGTCGGACCTCACGGACCCCGACGCGGCGGCGCTCGTCCAGCGTCGCCTCCGGCGACTCGGCGTCGACCGGGCGCTCGCCCGCGCCGGCGCCCGACCGGGAGACGACGTCCGGATCGGCAAGCTCTCGTTCACCTACAGCGAGGACACGTGATGCGCCGATCGCGCGGGGGATACACCCCAGTCGGGACGGATGGACGAGGCGCCGGGCGATGACGGTCGTCGTGAAGATCGGGTCGACGTCGGTGACGACCGCGGACGGCCGCGTCGACGTCGCTGCCGTCGAAAAACTCGTTCGGGATATCGGCACCCTCTGGCGGTCCGGCCGCCCGGCCGTCGTCGTCACCTCGGGGGCGGTGAGCGCCGGCGTCGCCGCGGTGAAGCCGCCCGGCGGTCGCCCGGCGGACACGACGACCCTCCAGGCGCTCTCGACGATCGGCCAGCACCGGCTGATGCGCGTCTACGACGACGCCTTCGCCGCCGAGCACCTCCTTGTCGCCCAGGTGCTGCTTTCGTTGCCCGACTTCGGGGCGCGTCACCAGTACCTGCACGCCCGTGAGACGATCAACCGGCTCATCGAGCTCGGAGCGGTGCCGGTCATCAACGAGAACGACGCCGTCGCCGACGACGAGATCCGCTGCGGCGACAACGACCGCCTCGCCGCGCTCGTCGCCAACCTCGTCGGCGCCGAGTGCCTCGTCCTGCTCACCGACACGGAGGGCCTGTTCGACGCCGACCCGAGGCGGTTCGCCGACGCGACGCTCGTCGAGCAGGTCGTCGCCGTCGACGCCGCCTTCGACGCGGTCGCCGGCGGCGCGGGTTCCCCCGCCGGCAGCGGGGGTATGGCGACGAAGCTGGCCGCCGCCCGCGTCGCGGCATGGTGCGGCGTGCGCGCCGTGATCGCCGCCGCCTCCCGTCCCGACGTCGTCGTCGACGCGGTCGCCGGGTCAGCCGGGGTCGGCACGACGATCCTGCCCCGCGACGAACGGCTCCCGGCCCGCAAGGCGTGGATCGCCTTCGCGCTCCCGGCGGTCGGCCGGGTCGTCGTCGACGACGGTTGCCGCCGCGCCCTCGTCGAGCACGAGGCGAGCCTGCTCCCCGCGGGCGTCGTCGAGATCGCCACGCCGTTCGGGAGCGACGACCCGATCGAGATCGTCGCGGCGGACGGCGCGGTCATCGCCAAGGGGATCGCCCGGCGCCCGTCGGACCGCGCCGGCGAGTGGATCGGCCGCCGCTCGGCTGACCTGCCGCCGGACCTCGCGGGTGAGCTCGTCCACCGTGACGACCTCGTCGTGCTCACCGGGGTGGCCTTGTCCCGGCGAGGCTCGCGTTCGCCGCGTCGGGCCGTGCCTCGATAGCCTTCGCCATGGCCCCGGAACCGCTCGCAGCTCTCGGCCGGCGCGCGAAGGCCGCGGCCCGGATCCTCGCCACCGCGACGACGGGCCAGAAGAACGACGCCCTCGATTACGCTGCCGACGCGCTGATCGGCGGGTCCGGAGACGTCCTCGCGGCGAACGCCGAGGACGTCGCCCGGGCCGAGACGGCCGGCGGGACGGAGGCGATCGTCGACCGGCTCCGCCTGAGCGAGGCGCGTCTCGACGAGATGGCCGGTGGCCTGCGAGCGGTCGCCGCGCTCGCCGACCCCGTCGGTGAGGTCGTCGAGGGCTGGACCCTCCCGAACGGGCTCGCCGTCCGGCGGGTGCGCGTGCCGCTCGGCGTCGTCGGCATCGTCTACGAGAACCGGCCGAACGTGACCTCGGACGCGGCGGGGCTCTGCGTGAAATCAGGGAACGCGGCCTTGCTGCGCGGCTCGGCGGGCGCGATCGCATCCAACGTGGCGATCGCGGGGGCCCTGCGATCCGGGATCGCCAAGGCGGGTCTGCCCGCCGACTGTGTCCTGCTCGTCGAGGACACCCGGCGCGAGACGGTCGCCGAGTTCGTCACGCTGCGCGGCGTGATCGACTGCCTTGTGCCCCGTGGCGGACCGGCGCTCGTCGCGCTCGTCGTCGATCACGCGACGGTGCCCTACGTCATCGACGGCGACGGGAACTGCCATGTCTACGTCGACGCCTCGGCCGACCTCGACGTCGCCGAGCGGATCGTCGTCAACGCGAAGACCCAGCGTCCGAGCGTGTGCAACGCAATGGAGACCCTGATCGTCCACCGCGCGATCGCGCCCACCGTGCTGCCTCGGCTCGCCCGGGCCCTCGAGGGCGTCGAGCTCGTCGGGGACGAGGCGGCTTGCGCCATCCTGCCCGGGATCGGCGTCGCGACCGACGAGGACTTCGCGACGGAGTTCCTCCGCCTGAAGCTCGCCATCGCCGTCGTCGACGACCTCGACGGCGCGCTCGACCACATCGCCCGCTACTCGACCGGGCATTCTGAGGCGATCGTGACGCGCGACTACGAAGCCGCCCGGCGATTCACCCGGGAGGTCGACGCCGCGGCGGTGCTCGTCAACGCCTCGACCCGCTTCGTCGACGGTGGCGAGCTCGGACTCGGCGCCGAGATCGGGATCTCGACCCAGAAGCTGCACGCCCGCGGCCCGATGGGGTTGCGCGAGCTCACCTCGGTGAAGTTCGTGATCGAGGGCGACGGCCAGGTCCGCGCATAACGACCAGCGGATCCGAGGCGGCGTGCCGCCGTCGTTTCCGCTGACATGCGGCGGCCAGTAGGGTGCGGAAGGTGAGCCAACAAGCGGCATCCGAGGATCCCTTGGCGCGCGCCGACGGCCCGATCGCCGTTGGGACGCGGCTGGCGATCATCCGCCACGGCGAGGCGTACGCCAACGTCGACTCGGTGATCGGCGGGCACAAAGGCTGCCGCGGCCTCACGCCGCGCGGCGTCGCCCAGGTCGAGGTCCTCGCCGAACGGCTCGCCCGTACCGGCGAGCTCGCCGGGTCCGCGGCGATGTGGACGAGCGTCCTGCCCCGGGCGATCGAGTCGGCGGCCATCCTCGCTCCCGCCCTCGGCGTGCCCGGTTTCGCGCGGAGCTGCTCGTTCTGCGAACGGCACCCGGGTGAGGCCGACGGGATGACCTGGGCGGACTACGAGGTTCGCTACCAGCGGCGCGGGCTACCGGGCGACGACCCGGAGTTCCCGACTTCGCCGGGCGGGGAGAGCTGGATCGACTTCCTCGACCGCGCCGCGGGGGCGCTCACGTCGGTCGCCGTCCGCCATCCGGGCGGGCTCGTCGTTGTCGTCTCCCACGGGGGCGTCATCGACTCGTCGATGATCCGCTTCCTCGGCCTCGCCGAACACGGCAACCTCGTCCGGCTCCACCCGGGCAACACCTCGATCACCGAATGGCGTCACACCGGCTCACGTTGGCGTCTCGTGCGCTACAACGACGCCGCCCACCTGGCGGGCCTCGCCCACATCACCTCGCCGGAACCGGAGTGGGTCGACGTCGAGCCGCCGGAGTGGGCCGGGACGAATCAGCAGCTGTAGTCGGGGTCGGCGCCGTAGGGGGAGGCGAGCGCGCCCGGCGTCTCCTGCAAAAGCACCGGCACGCCGCTGGCGAACAGGTCGTTAGGCGGGCTCCCGGGGTTCGCGTAGCGGGCCGTCCCGTTGCACCACAGCGGGAGAACCGACGGGCTCGACAGTCCCGACTCGGTGTACGGGGGCTTCGTTCGCGGCACCCCGGCGACCCACAGTGGCAGTTGCGCCCCGGTCGGCACGTAGCTGCCGGCGATGATCGGGTACTGCAGGCTCGTCGAGTACAGGCCGACCTGGAGGCCCGCCCCATGCAGCGCGTCGAGCGCCCCCTGGATCGTGGCGTCGTTCAGCGTGCTCGACTTCGCCCAGTAGTGCCCCGTCGCGAAATCGGAGTAGTCGGTCGGTGAGAGCGCGTCGTTCTCGATGTCGAGCCACCACAGCGAGGAGTGGACGCCCTGGCTCGTTGCATAGGCGAGCCCGGCGATCGCACCGTTGTACCCGTAGTTGTACGCCGAGCAGAGCGGGCCCGCGGCGCCGGTGAGCCTCGCGCAGTTGCCCTTCGGCCCGGTCGCCGCCATCTCGCGTCCTGCCGGCGTCGTGTCCGGGGCGTTCACGAACAGGTAGAGCGAGTAGGGCGAGCCAGACGATCCCGCGGCCCGTGTCGCCCAGGTCGCCTCGGCGGCGAGGCAGGGGTTGTCCGCCCCGTCGAGCCAGCCCGTGACCTGGAGGACCGAGACCGGCGAGGACGGTGGCAGGCCGCTCTTCGCCTCGTTCGACGTCGGCGTCTTGCACTGGTAAGACGAGATGTCGTAGCCGAAATCGTGGTGCGGGAGCGAGACGAGGCCGCGCCGGAGGATGTACGAGCGCATCAGCCCGGTGACGGTAACGCCGGGCGGGGGTGGCTTGTGCGCCAGCGACCCGGCGAAATGGGCATCGCCGTAGCCGAAGATCCTCCCGTTCGCCGTGATGAGCCAGTAGCCGCGGCCGTCCGCGGTCGAGACGATCGAGACGAACGGAACCGTCAACTTCAGTGCTGCCGGGGACCCGAGGCTCGTCGCGTCGCCGAATCGGTGGACGGTGCCGTTCGCGGTGGCGATCCAGTAGCCCCGCCCGTCAGCGGTCGGCGCGATGCCGATCACCGTGTTGGCCGGCGATGACCCCGGCGTCCTAGGCACCGATCCGCGGTCCGGCGCGTTCCCGTAGGCGTATACGGTGCCGTTCGCCGCGACGAGCCAGTAACCTCCGTCGCTCGGCGAGGGCGCGAAGGCGACGATCGGCGACGTCAGCTTGGCGTGGACGAGTGAGCCGCAGTATGCCGCGTCTCCGTAGTTGTAGACCGCTCCGTTCGAGGCGACGAGCCAGTAACCCTCGCCGGTCGGAGCAGCGGCGATCGCGACGATCGGCTTGCGCTCGGCGTGATGGACCGGTGAGCCGAGGAAGCGCGCATCGCCGAACCGGTAGACGTTCCCGCTCGCGGTGGCGATCCAGTAGCCGCCGGCGTCGGGGGACTCCGCCCCTCCGACGAACTTCACGTGCAGGTGCCGCGGCGCCTCGGATCCGAGGAACTTCACTCCACCGAAGGGTTCGATGCCGCCGTTGGACTCAGCGAGGTAGTAGGCGGGTTTCTCGACCGTCGGCACAACGAGCGTCGTCGTTACCGCCGGGAGCGTCGTCGACGTGGACGTCATCGTCGTGGACGTCGATGTCGTTGTAGGCGTCGTGGTCGACGGCGGAAGGGTCGTCGTCGTGGGGGTCGTCGTCGTGGGGGTCGTCGTCGTGGGGGGCGGCGTCGTCGTCGTCGTGGTCGTCGTCGTGGTCGTCGTCGTCGTCGTCGTCGTCGTGGTCGTCGTCGTCGTGGTGGTCGTGGTGGTCGTCGTCGTGGTGGTCGTCGTGGACGTGGTCGTCGTCGTCGGTGCTACGGGATAGGCACATGTCGTCGCGCCTGGCGTCGGGGGCAGCGTCGTCGTCGGGTCGGAGGTCGTCGCCGACAGGCGGGCGCCACCGGCACCACCGCCGAGCGCGCCGAGACCGACGGCCAACGCGATGGTCAGAATGACGGCGAGCAGGGGGCGGCGCGCCATCGCGGATCGTCGCATCACGCCGCCAGCAGCTCTGCGACCCGGAAGGCGAGATCGAGCGCCTGTCGCCCGTTGAGCCGCGGGTCGCACGTCGTCGTGTAGCGCAGCGAGAGATGCTCCTCGAGGATGTCCTCGGCACCGCCGAGGCATTCGGTCACGGCGTCGCCGGTGAGCTCGACGTGGACGCCGCCCGGCCAGGTTCCCTCCTGACGGTGGACCGCGAAGAAGCCCTTGATCTCACCGAGCACGTCGTCGAAACGCCGTGTTTTCCGCCCGGTCTCGGCAACGAACGTGTTCCCGTGCATCGGATCGCACTCCCAGACGACGGGGTGCCCGGCGTCCGTGACGGCGCGCACGATTCCCGGGAGCAGCGTCGTCACGTCGCGGACGCCAAGCCGCGTGATGAGCGTGAGACGCCCCGGCACCTTCTCGGGGTTGAGGGCCGCGCAGAGCGCGACCGCTTCATCCGGCGAGGCGGAAGGGCCAAGCTTCACGCCGATCGGATTGTGAACGCCGCGCAGGAACTCGACATGTGCACCGTCGAGTTGGCGTGTCCGGTCCCCGATCCAGAGCATGTGCGCCGAACCGTCGTAGAAATCGCCGGTCAGCTGGTCGCGGCGGGTGAGCGACTCCTCGTAGTCGAGTAGCAGGGCCTCGTGGCTCGTGAACAGGTCGACCTGCTGGGTGGGGGTGTCGGACTCCAGGTTCACGCCACAGGCCCCCAGGAATCGCAGGGCGCGGTCGATCGCCTGGGCGGTTTCCTCGTAGCGGAGGCCCTCGCGGCTCGTGGCGACGAACTCCTGGGTCCAGGAGTGCACCTGCCCGAGCGCCGCGAAGCCGCCCTTCGTGAAGGTGCGCACGAGGTTGAGCGTCGTCGCGGCGTGCCGGTAGGCGTCGGTCATCCGGAACGGGTCGGCGCGGCGTGCCTCGAGGCTCGGCGCGTCGTCGTTCACAATGTGGCCGCGGAAAGAGGGGATCTCCGCGTCGCCGAGCGACTCGGTCGGCGAAGAGCGGGGCTTGGCGAACTGTCCCGCGATGCGTCCGATCTTCACGACGGGGACACCGGACCCATACGTGAGCACGACGGCCATCTGGAGGATGACCTTCAACTTGTCGCGGATGGCGTTGGCGTTGATCTCACTGAACGACTCTGCGCAGTCGCCCGCCTGGAGAACGAAGGCCCGGCGATCGGCCACGTGGCCGAGCGACTCGATGAGACGACGCGTCTCGCCGGCGAAGACGAGCGGCGGAAAGGCGGCGAGCGCGTCGAGCGCGCGCGCAAGTTCGGCGGAATCCGGCCATTCCGGCCCCTGCTCGGCAGGTCGCCCCCGCCAGGAATCGACCGTCCAGGCCGTGGCGTCGTCGATGGGGCGCGTACCTACCGGCTCGGGGGCGAACGGGCGCATGACTCCAGAGTAGGCAACGCGGACCGTAGGCGTGCCGACACCGGGAGTACGGGGTATTCGGCAGTGCCTACGCTGGGCGGGGAACGGTTGTGCAGGCCGGGACGGATCCGCCGTCTGGCCCGTGCCCTCGTCCGGGGAGTCCATGCGCATCGGTGTCTTCGGGGGAACGTTCGACCCGATCCATGTCGGCCATCTCGTCGCGGCCGTGAACGCCCGCCACGCGCTCGGCCTCGACCGGGTGCTTTTCGTCGTGGCGAACGAGCCGTGGCAGAAGGTGGGTGACCGGCCGGTGTCGCCGGCGCTCGACCGTCTGGCGCTCGTCGACGCCGCCCTCGGCGACGTGGACGGGCTCGAGGCGTCGCGGCTCGAGATCGACCGCGGCGGGCCCTCGTACACCATCGACACGATCGAGGAGCTGCGGCGGCTCGAGCCGACGGCGGACCTGTATCTGATCGTCGGGGCCGACGTGATCGCCGGGCTCGCGACCTGGGAGCGCCTCGACGATGTTCGGCGCGAGACGACGATGGTCGTCGTCAACCGACCCGGTTCGACGCCGGTGCTGCCAGGGCGCGACGGTCGGCTCGCCGGCTGGAACGCCGTCGCGATCGAGATCCCGGCGCTCGAGATATCGAGCACCGACCTGCGCGAAAGGGCTGCTACGGGGCGTCCTCTCGACTATCTCATCCCCGAGGGCGCGGTCCGCATGATCAAAGAACGCGGGATGTACGCTCGCGACAGATGACGAGCCGCCCGCTGCGCAGACCCGAAATCCCCCGGGTCGAAGCGGCTCGCAGTCCCGCATCGACCGGCGGCCTTCCTCGTTGACGTCGCCTGCTGCGCTTGTCGCCGCCCGAGCGGCCGCGGCGAAGACGCTGGAGACGACGGTCGTGCTCGACGTCGGCGACCTCATCGGCATCACCGACTACTTCATCATCACCGCCGGACGCAATGAGCGGCAGGTCCGGTCCATCGTCGACGAGGTCTCCCGCGGCTGCGCGAGCTCGCCGGCTTGTCCGCGCGGCAGGTCGAAGGCCTCGAGGGCTTGCACTGGGTGCTCCTTGACTACGGGGACTTCGTCGTCCACGTCTTCGACACCGCGGCGCGGTCGCTTTACTCGCTGGAGCGGCTGTGGGCCGACGCGCCCCGGGTCGTCGTCGACGACTCCGACCCGGTCGAGGTCGCCGGGAGCTGAGCGTCGCTCAAGGGCTGGTCGGTGGCGCGATCGCGCGATAGTCGGCGCGATTGACGGAACGGTTTATGATCACGCCGCCGTCCGGGAGAAAGGCGATTTTCTCGCCGTTCAGCACGAGGTTGACCGCGTCGATTTCGCGGAATTGCGTCAGCGTGAAGACGATCTGCCCATCGGCCTGGAACAGCTGGGTCGTGTCGAGGTCGTCGAAGGTCGAGTCGAGGTCGACAGAGGCGACGCGGTGCACGACTTTGCCGATGACCGTCACCGCCGCCGCCGGTGCGACGCTCAGCGCCGTCGTCACGCCGAGCCGGAACTCGGCACTCGTCGGGCCCGCGTCGAGACTGTTGAGCGCCATCTGGAGTTCGTGATTGAGGGTGAGCTTCCCCCTCGGCAGGTGGCGGACCGAGGCGACGAGGTAGCCGTCCGTGAGGAAAAAGACGTCGACCGCCTGCCCGGGGTGGGGTGTCGACGGCGGGGTCGTCGGCGAGGTGAACTGGTTCGCCGGGACGTTGAAAGGTTGCGCCGTCGACTGCAGCGCGATGCCGCAGCCCGACGCGGTGACGGCGAGGGCGGCGGCGCCGAGCGCCACGACCACGAACCGGTGTTGACGCCTCATGGCGCCGCCCCCCGGTCGGAACCGTCGTCAGGCACCTTCGCCTGTTCCTCTCCGGTCTGGGAGAGCGGCAGCTCGACGACGAAGCGCGCCCCGCCGGTCGGCGAGTCGGTGACCCACACCCTTCCCCCGTGGAGCCGGACGTGCTCCTGGACGAGCGCGAGGCCGAGACCGGTGCCGACCCCGGCGCCCCGGCTGCCCGCCGTGCCGGGACCGCGGGCGAAGCGTTCGAAGATGCGATCGCGATCCGCCGGCGGTATGCCGGGCCCGGAATCGTCGACGCAGACCCGAACGGAATGGTCACTTGTCTCGACGACGATCTCGGTCACCCCTCCGGCGTAACGGTCGGCGTTCTCGATGAGGTTCCCGAAGACGCGCTCGATCCGGCGCTTGTCGACGGAGAACTCGCGGTGGTCGTCGGCGGGGTTGATCGAAACGGGCAACGGCGCGTGGCCCGCCGGGGCGACGGCGTGGCGGACGAGGTCGCCGATCTCCACCGGGCTCGTGGCGAAGTCCGCCGAGCGAGCGTCGAATCGCGAGATCTCGAGTAGGTCGCGCACCATGCGCTGGAAGCGACGCACCTCGGTGCTCAACAGGTCGAGCGCCCGCTGGGCGCGCTCGGGTAGCTCGTCCCGGCGCGACTCGATCACCGACAGCGATGTCGCCAGCGTCGTCAAAGGGGAGCGGAGCTCATGAGAGACGTCGGAGGTGAAACGCGCGTCCCGCTCGATCCGTTGCTGCAGGCGATCCGCCATCCGGTTGAACGACGACGTGAGCACGGCGAGGTCGCGCGCGTCGCTCGTCTCGAGCCGGGTGTCGAGCATCCCGCTCGCGATGGACGACGCGGCCTCGGAGACGTCGCGCAGCGGCCGCAGCGTGCGTCCCGCCGCCCAGCGGCCGAGGGCGGCGCCGAGCAACGTCGTCACGACCGCCGCGCCGATGAGCGAGGCCAGAAGGACGTGGAGCGTGGCGTTGGCCTGGCTGAGGCTGAACACCCCGAAGTAGTAGGCGCCATGGGGGATGGCGATCCCGACGGCGAAACGCGGCTCGCCACGGAAAAGGAACGTCTGCTCCGCCGACACCCCGGAAAGCGCGAGCGTGCGCAACGACGCTGGCAGGTCGCCCTGGGGGAACGTCACCGGGGACGAGGGGAACCACGTCAGAAGCGACGTCACGTAGATGAGCGAGTACGAGGTCGACGAGCGGAGCTCGTCGGAGAGCCCGAAGACGTTCTCGAGGACCACAGCCGGGTCGCGCGCGTAAATGCTTTCGTGTAGTGAGGTCGCGTTGGCGATCGCCTGGAGCTCGAAGGAGTGCTCGTCCTGGGAGACGATCGACGAGCTCGTCGTGAAGTAGGTGATCGACGTGAGGAGCACGGAGAGCACGAGCGCGCCCAGCGTGAACACGGCGGTGATGCGGGCCCGCAGCCCGAGATGAGTGAGCCGGCCGCGTTCGCGGTGGGTGCGGCGATGCGGGAGGAGCCGTTGGCGCCGTTCCCCGGCGGGCATCACGGGGCGAGCTTGTAGCCGAGACCGCGGACGGTGAGCACGTAGCGGGGGTTGGCGGGGTCGGGTTCGACCTTCGTGCGCAGCCGCCGGACGTGCACGTCGACGAGCCGGCCGTCGCCGAAGTAGTCGTAGCTCCACACCCGCTCGAGGAGCTGCTCACGGGAGAGCACCTTGCCGTGGTTGGCGGCGAGCTCGCAGAGCAGGAGGAACTCGGTGCGGGTGAGGTGGACCTCTTCGCCGGCGAGCCGGACGACGCCCGCCTCCGGCATGATCTCGAGGTCGCCGAACGTGAGCGCGGACGAGCCGCCCTCGGTCGAACGGGCCCGCCGGAGCAGCGCGCGGATGCGTGCCGCGAGCTCCTTGGGCTCGAAAGGCTTCGTCACGTAGTCGTCGGCGCCCGCCTCGAGGCCGGCGACGACGTCGTGGGTGTCAGTGCGCGCCGTCACCATGATGATCGGGACCGCGCTCTGACGGCGGACCTCCCGGCAGCACTCGAAGCCGTCCATTCCGGGCAGCATGATGTCGATGATGACGAGGTCGAGGGGCTCGAAGCTGAGCGACTGGGTGAAGCGCTCGAGCGCCTCCTCGCCGCTGCCGGCCTCGACGACGTCGTAGCCCTCGTCCTCGAGCGCGAGGCCCATTGAGGCCCGGATGCGTTCGTCGTCCTCGACGATGAGGATCCGACTTGCCATACCCCATCTTGTCGCGTCGCGGGCCGCAGTGTTCCCCGGAGTCGTCGCGCGGGTTCGCTACGCTCGGGTTGTGACCTGGGAGTTCGATGCGTTCGTCCAGGCGCTCGGGGCGTCGTCGCCGGCGACCGTCCGGGCGTACCGCTCGGACGTCGACTCGTTTGCCGGGTGGGCGGCCCGGTCAGGGGTCACGGGGCCCGCCGACGTCGACCGGCTGCTCCTCCGCCGGTACCTCGCGTACCTCGCGACCCGCGGCTACGAGCGCCGGTCGGTCGCCCGCAAGGCGGCCGCCCTGCGCCACTACTTCGCCTTCGCCAAGCGGCGGGGGCTCATCGCGGACGACCCGTCGCGCCGCCTGACCGCCTCCTCGGGCGAGGGGCGCCTGCCCCGCGTGCTCTCGGCCGCCGAGCTTGACGCTCTCCTCGAGGGCTCACCGGACGCGGCACCCCCCGACGATCCCCGCGCCGAGGCGACCCGGCGGCGCGACGACGCCGTGCTCGAGCTCCTCTACGGCTCCGGCCTGCGGGTGAGCGAGTGCTGCGGGCTCGACGCCGACGGGCTCGACCTCGCCGGCGGGACCGTCACCGTCTGGGGCAAGGGCGGCAAGCAGCGGCGGGTGCCGATGAGCGAGCCGTCCGTCGACGCCTGCCGGAGCTACCTCGGCTCGGCCCGGGCGGTCCTTTGCGGGCCCGAGTCGCCGCCGCAGGCGGTCTTTTTGAACTCGCGGGGCCGGCGTCTCGGGCCCCGCGACGTCCGCCGCATCATCGACCGGCGCACGGTCGTTCCGACGCACCCGCACGCCTTGCGCCACACCTACGCCACGCACCTGCTCGACGGGGGCGCGGACCTGCGTGTCGTCCAGGAGCTCCTCGGGCACTCGAGCCTCAAGACGACGCAGCGCTACACGCACGTCTCCAAAGAGCGCCTTGTCGGCGTGTACAAGAAGGCCCACCCGAGGGCCTGACCGCCGCCGCCATGCGAGCGGCTACCATGCTCCCGAGGCCCGCCCGGGTCTCTCGACCAATGGCCGGACGTGCCCACGGTCGCCTCACGGCGCGACGTCCGGTTCAGCAGAACCGTTGGGAAGGAGCGACGCGTGGCCGTCGTCACGATGAAGCAACTGCTCGAGGCGGGGGTCCACTTCGGACACCAGACCCGCCGCTGGAACCCGAAGATGAAGCGCTTCCTTTACGGCGAGCGCAGCGGCATCTACATCATCGACCTCCACCAGACCCTCGCCCGGATCGAGATCGCCTACGCGTTCGTGCGCGATCTCGTCGGGACGGGCGGGACTCTCCTGTTCGTCGGCACGAAGAAGCAGGCCCAGGACCCGGTGGCCGAGTACGCGACCGCCTGCGGCATGCCGTACGTGAACGAGCGCTGGCTCGGCGGGATGCTGACGAACTTCGAGACCGTCTCGGGACGTGTCCGCAAGCTCGGCGAGCTCGAGGCGGCGCGTGACTCGGGCGAGTTCGACGCGCTGCCGAAGAAAGAGGCGCTCATGCTGCGGCGCGAACTCGAGAAGCTCGAGCGCAACCTGGGCGGCATCCGGCGCCTGACGAAGCTGCCGAACGCCGTGTTCGTCATCGACACGAAAAAGGAGCACATCGCCGTGACCGAGGCGAACAAGCTCGGTATCCCGGTGATCGCCATCGTCGATTCGAACTGCGACCCGGACATCATCAACTACGTCATCCCAGGGAACGACGACGCCATCCGCTCCGGTCGCCTGTTGTGCCGCGTGATGTCCGACGCGGTGAACGAGGGCCGGTTCATCTACTCACGGCACGCCGCGGCGAACCTCGCGGTCGCCGGCGGTCCGGAGCCGATCGCGCGCGGCACGCGGGACGAGTTCGCGACGGCCGCGCCGGCGGTGGAGGTCTGAGATGGCCGAGGTCACGGCACAGGGCGTGAAGACGCTGCGCGCCGCGACGGGCGCGGGGATCCTCGACGCGCGCCGCGCGCTCATCGAGACGGACGGCGACTTCGAGAAGGCGAAGCGTTGGCTGCGCGAGCAGGGCCTCGCCGGATCCGCGAAGCGCGCCGGACGCGAACGTTCCGAGGGCGCCGTCGCCGTCGTCGTCGACGGGGCCAAGGGTGTCGCCGCCGTCGTCGCGCTGGAGTGCGAAACGGACTTCGTGGCGAAATCGGCGGACTTCGTCCGACTCGTCGACACCCTCGCCGAGGCGCTCGCCTCCGGCGGCGAGGAGGCGCTCAACGCCCACGCCGACAGCGTCGACGAGCTGAAGGTGACGCTGAAAGAGAACATCGCCGTCGGGGGCCGCGCCCGTTTCGAGGCCGAACCGGGGGCGGTGCTCGAGAGCTACCTCCATGTCCAGAACGGGCGCGGCGTGAACGGGGTGCTCGTCGAGCTCGTCGGGGGGACCGCCTCGCTCGCCCACGACGTCGCGGTCCACATCGCCTTCGGTCGTCCCGAGTACCTCGCCCGGGGCGACGTGCCTGCCGACGTGATCGCCGCCGAACGCGAGACGATCCTCGCCACCGCCCGCAACGAGGGCAAACCCGAGGCGCAGCTCGACAAGATCGTCGAAGGCCGCCTGAACGGATGGTTCAAGGAGCACGTCCTGCTCGAACAGCCCTACGCGCGCGACGAGAAGGTGTCGATATCCGGGCTCCTCGGTTCGGCCGTCGTCCGCCGGTTCGCCCAGGTCGTCGTCGGGCCGTGACGTCCCGGCACGCCGGCCCGGCTGTCGTCGCCGCCGCGGCGCCCCGCTGGCGGCGCGCCGTCCTAAAGATCAGCGGGGAGGCCTTCGCCAGCTCGGCGTCGGACGAAGTGATCGACGCCACGACAGTCAACCGGATCGCCAAGGAGATCGCCGAGACGACCGACGAGCTCGGCGTGCAGCTCGCCATCATGATCGGCGGCGGCAACATCTGGAGAGGCCAGACCGGGGCGGGCTGGGGCATCGATCGCGCCACCTCGGACACGATGGGGATGCTCGGCACCGTCATCAACGCGCTTGCCCTCCAGGACGCGATCGAGCGCCAGGGGCGCCCGACGCGCGTGCTCGCGGCGATCCAGATGGCCGAGGTATGCGAGCCCTACATCCGGCGCCGGGCGATCCGCCACCTCGAGAAGGGTCGGGTCGTCATCTTCGCGGCGGGCATGGGGAATCCGTACTTCACGACAGATACGCCGGCCGCGCTGCGCGCGGCCGAGATCGAGGCGGAGGTGATCCTCAAAGGGACGCATTCCGGGGTCGACGGCGTGTACAGCGCCGATCCCCGCCTCGAACCCGCGGCGACCCGCTACACCGAGGTGGGCTTCATGGACATCATCTCCCGCGACCTGCGGGTGATGGACCTCACGGCGATCACGTTCTGCAAGGACAACGGGCTGCCCATCCTCGTGTTCGACCTGATGACGCCCGGGAACATCCGGGGGGCCCTCGCCGGTGAGCAGATCGGTACGCTGATCAGATGACGGCCGACGCGATCATTGAGGAGGCGATCGCCGATGCCCGCGAGAAGATGGTCCGTGCGGTCGAGCACGCCAAGGGGGAGTTCGGCGCCATCCGCACGGGCCGCGCCGCGCCGGTCCTCGTCGAGAAGCTGAAAGTTGATTACTACGGCGCCGAGGCGACCCTGCAGAGCATCGCCGGGATCACCGTGCCCGAGGCGCGCACGCTCGTCATCCACCCCTATGACAAGGGCGCGATCAAGGCGATCGAGAAGGCAATCCAGGCCTCGGACCTCGGCCTGAACCCGTCGAACGACGGCGAGGTCATCCGGTTGTCGTTCCCGCAACTGAACGAGGAACGCCGGCGCGAGCTCGTGAAGGTGGTCCGTCAGCGCGCCGAGGAGGGCCGGGTCGCCGTCCGCAACGTCCGCCGGCACGCGCGCCACGACCTCGAGACCCACGAGCACGACGGCGCGGTCTCCGTCGACGACGTCGAGCGCGCCGACAAGGAGCTCGACAAGCTGACCCACGAGTTCGTCACCGAGATCGACCGGCTCCTCACCCACAAGGAGCAGGAGCTGCTGGAGGTCTGACGTCGGGCTTCCGCCCGAGCCATCAGGGTGCGCAGCGGAGGGAACGCAAAGTGGAAGACGACGAAAAGCGGACCCGCGGCGACGGTTCGGCGCAGGACGCCGACCGGGACGACCCGGAGGCCGGCGAGACCCCGGTTCGGCCTCCCGCCGTTCCGGGCGACGAGGTCCGCGTCGTCGCCGTCGAGGCCGCCGTCGCGGCCGGTCTCGTCCCCGAGCGCCGCCCCCCCTTCCCGGACGAAGCGGGGGCGCGGCGCGACGTCGGCCCCTTGGAGGGCGGCGAGGGCGCGTCCTACGAGCTGCCGGACTGGACGGCGCCGCCCACGGGCCAGGTGCCGAGCGTGTTGCGCGGGGACTCCGACGCCCCCGGGGCCCTCGAGCACGGGCCCCACGGCCCGACCTGGCGCCAGACCCCGGCCGACTGGGAGGTGGACGAGTCCGGCCTCGAGTACCTGAGCGATGACCCCGACGTCGCCGCCGATCTGGGCGACGAGTCGTCGGCGATCGCCGGGCGTGGCGAGGATCCGACGGCGAACGCCGACCCGTTCGGGTTCGACTTCGACGCGACGACGACGCGGCGCCGGCTGCGCGAGCGCCAGACCGTGGCGTCCGCGGCCGTGACTGCCTCCGGGGACTCCGGCGAGTCCGACGACGCGGCGTGGAAGCAGGTCGTCCGGGCCTCCCGGACCCCGCGGCGGCCCCGGGCGGCCCACCGGGCCGGCTGGCGGGTGGCGCAGCCGCCGCCGGAGAACCCGCCGCGACGCAACACCGTCATCGCGACGGCGACGGGCATCGTGCTCGCCGGGGTGGCCGTCCTGTGCTTCGCGAGCGGGCCGTTGCCTGCCCTCGTCCTCGCCTCGGTCGTTCTCGGCGTCGCCGCCGGCGAGACCTTCGGCGCCGTGCGCCTCTCGGGCTACCAACCCGCGGCGCTCGTCGGTCTCGTCTCCGTGCCCGCCCTCGTCGTCGCCAGCTACCTGAAAGGACCCGAGGCCGTCCCGGTCGTCGTCGCGCTCGTCGTCATCCTCGCCGGTGCGTCGCGCATCGTCATGGCCCCCGGGAAGTCGCCGGTCGACGACCTCGCCGTCACGATGCTGGTCGTCACCTGGGTCGGTGTCCTCGGCTCGTTCGCCGGGCTGCTCCTCAACCCGACGGCGTACCCGTTGCGCCACGGAGTCGCCTACCTCGGCGCGGCGGTCGCGCTGACCGTCGCCCACGACGTCGGCTCGTTTGCCGTCGGCTCGAAGCTCGGCCGGCACCGGCTGGCGCCTCGGGTCAGCCCGGGCAAGACGATCGAGGGCCTGATCGGCGGCACCGTCCTCACGCTCGGCCTCGCGGCCGGGGTCGTCGCCCGGGTCCACCCGTTCGGGATCGGCACGGCGCTGGCGCTCGGCGCGGTCGTCGTCGTGTTCGCACCGATCGGCGACCTTTTCGAGTCGGTCGTGAAACGTGACCTCGGCCTGAAGGACATGGGCCGGCTGCTGCCCGCCCACGGGGGCGTGTTCGACCGCATCGACGCGATGCTCTTCGTGCTGCCGGCGACGTACCTTCTCGTCCGGCTCGTCCATATCGGATGACGCCAGCCCGCACGGTCGCAATCGTCGGATCGACGGGCTCGATCGGGCTCCAGGCTCTCGACGTCGTGGCGGCGGCCGGCGACGCCTACCGCGTCGTTGCGCTCGGGGCGAACCGCTCGGTGGCCGACCTCGCCCGCCAGGCCGCCGCCCTCCACCCCGAGGTCGTCGCCATCGGGGACGCCTCGCTCGCGTCCGAGCTCGCCGCGGCGGTCCCACCCGGAGTCGAGGTGCGCGCCGGCACCGAGGGCCTCGCCTCGCTCGGCGAGATCGGCGACGTCGTCTTGAACGCCGTCGTCGGGTTCGCCGGGCTCGAGGTCACCGTCGCCGCGCTCCGCTCGGGGCGGCGGCTCGCCCTCGCCAACAAGGAGTCGCTCGTCGCCGGGGCGCCGGTCGTCCAGGTGGCCCGCGCCAGCTCCGGGGCGGAGCTCATCCCGGTCGACTCCGAGCACTGCGCGATCCACCAGTGCCTCGGTGAACGCCGCCAGCGGTCGCTCTCGCCCGGGGTCGGGGGGTCGGGCGCGCCGGACGCGCCGGTGGGGGTCGTCCGGCTCCTCCTCACGGCGAGCGGCGGGCCGTTCCGGGGGCGTCAGGCGGCGGAGCTCGCCGCGGTCACGGTTGCCGACGCGCTCGCCCACCCGACGTGGCAGATGGGCCCGAAGATCACGATCGACTCCTCGACGCTCATGAACAAGGGCCTCGAGGTCATCGAGGCGCACGAGCTGTTCGGGGTGGACTACGACCGCATCGAGGTCGTCATCCACCCGCAGTCGATCGTGCACTCGATGGTCGAGTTCTGCGACGGGGCGACGATCGCCCAGCTCTCCCAGCCCGACATGCGGCTCCCGATCGGCTACGCCTTGGCGTACCCGGAGCGGAACGCCGCCCCTTACGGCCGGATCGACTGGCGCGACGTCGCCCACCTCGACTTCTCGTCGCCCGACCCCGAGACCTTCCGCTGCCTCGGGCTGGCGATCGAAGCCGGACGGGCCGGCGGGAGCGCGCCGGCCTGGCTGAACGCGGCCAACGAGGTCGCTGTCGCCGCCTTCCTCGCCGGGCAGATCCCCTGGCCGGGGATCGCCGGGGTCGTCGCGGCGACCCTCGCCGCCCACGAGCCGACCAAACTCGTCGAGGTCGACGACGTGCTGGCCGCCGACGCCGCGGCGCGCGCCATCGCGCGCCGGGCGGTGGCGAGCGAGAATCGGAGCGCGTGAGCGCCATCCCGGCACAACCCCCGGCGGACGCCGGACCAACGAACACGAGCGCCCTGTTGCGGCTCGCGGCCTTCGCCGCGGCGGTGATCGTCCTCGCCGTGGTCTTGCACGGTCTCGACGTGCTGATCGTCGTCGCCGCGCTCGTCGTCATGGTGATGCTCCACGAGTTCGGCCACTTCGTCGCCGCAAAGGCGTCGGGCATGAAGGTCACCGAGTACTTCTTCGGCTTCGGGCCGCGCCTGTGGTCGATCCGGCGCGGCGAGACCGAGTACGGCGTGAAGGCGATCCCCGCCGGCGGCTACGTGAAGGTCGTCGGCATGACGATGCTCGAGGATGTCGATCCCGCCGACGAGGCGCGCAGCTACCGCCAGGCGACCTTCCCCCGCCGGTTCGCCGTCGCGGTCGCCGGGTCGGCGATGCACTTCATCATCGCGTTCGGGCTGCTGTGGGGGATGGTCGCGTTCACCGGGCTCCCGGTCGCCGTCCCGAGCCGGGAGGTGACGGGACTCGTCGCGTTCGTGAACGAGCCGAACCCCGCCCGCGCCGCCGCGGTGCGGGTCGGCGACGTCCTCGAGGGGGTCGACGGGCACCGCTACTCGTCGATCCCTCCGTTCATCTCGTTCATCGAGGACCACGCTGGGGCCGAGCTCAGTCTCGTCGTCGAGCGCGCCGGCCACCTCGTCACGCTCCACGTCCGGCCGGTCGACGGGCGGACAGCCGACGTCAGGTCGACGTCCGGCCGGCTCGTCCCCGAGAAGACGGGCCAAAAGCCGGTCGGCGTGATCGGGATCTACCTTGGCGGTCAGCGGCTTGTGACGGCGAACGCCTTCGACGCGCTCGGCCGGGCGGGCACCGTGCTCGGCCGGGAGTTCGCCTGGACCGGCGAGGGGATCGGCCAGGTCTTCTCGTTGCACGGGTTGCGTGCCTTCGCGCACGACGTCGCGACGGCGAACCGGACCGCACCGTCAAAACCGGTCTCGGGCACCTCGGGCGGCACCGCGTCGACGGGTTCGGGCGAGATCCTGTCGCTGCCGGGCGCGGTCGAGATCGCGGTGCAGGCGCTGCAGATCAACGTGACCGACCTTTTGTCGATCCTCGTCGCCATCAACGTCTTCGTCGGTCTCGTCAACCTGTTCCCGATGCTGCCGCTCGACGGGGGCCACGTCGTGATCGCCGTCTACGAGCGGATCAGGTCGCGGCGCGGCCGCCCCTACCACGCCGACGTGAACAAGCTGATGCCGGTCGCCTACGCCTTCCTCATTTTCATCGTGGCGATCGGGATCGGCGCCCTCTACGTCAACCTGCTGCAGCCACCCCACCTCCCGGGCGGCTGACCAGGCCCGGGTGGGCCGGGCGGTCGAGCGGCCGTAGGCTGGTGGCGAGGCCGCGGGCGCGCCGGCCCGACCTGCCCGAGGAAGGACTGACGTGGAGATCGCGGAGCTGAACATGGCCCCGAGGAAGCCGACCCGCCGGATCAACGTCGGCTCGGTGCCGATCGGCGACGGCGCGCCCATCTCGGTGCAGTCGATGACGACGACGAAGACGGGCGACGTCGAGGGGACGCTGCAGCAGATCTACGACCTCGCCGGGGCCGGCGCCGACATCGTGCGGTGCACCTGCAACGACGCCGAGGCCGCCGAGGGTCTCGCCCGCATCGTGCCGCGCTCGCCGGTGCCGATCGTCGCCGACATCCACTTCCACATCGAGATGGCGCTGGCGGCCCTCGAGGCCGGCGTGCACGGGCTCCGCCTCAACCCGGGCAACCTCCGCAAGCCCGAGGAGATCCGGCTCGTCGCCGCCGAGGCGCGCGACCGGGGCGTGCCGATCCGCGTCGGCGTGAACGCCGGGTCGCTCCACCCCGACCTTTATAAGAAGTACGGCGGCGCGACCCCCGAGGCGCTCGTCGAGTCTGCCCAGATCGAGCTCGCCTACTTCGCCGAGGTGGGCTTCGAGGACGTGAAGATCTCGGTGAAGGCCTCGAACGTGCCGCTCATGGTGGCTGCCTACCGGCTCGCCTCGGAGTCCTTCGACCACCCCCTCCACCTCGGCGTGACCGAGGCCGGCCCGCTCCCCGGAGGGCTCATCAAGACGACGGCGGGCATCGCGACGCTGTTGTGTGAGGGGATCGGCGACACGATCCGCTTCTCGCTCACCGCCGACCCCGTCGAGGAGGCGCGTGCCGGCCGCAAGCTCCTCGAGGTGCTCGGGTTGCGCGAGCGCCGGGGCCTTGACCTCATCGCCTGCCCGTCGTGCGGACGCACGGAGATCGACGTCATCGAGATCGCGCGGCTCGCCCAGGAAGCGCTCGAGGCGCGCCACATCCCGCTCCAGGTGGCCGTCATGGGCTGTGTCGTCAACGGCCCGGGCGAGGCGCGCGGCGCCGACATCGGGATCGCCGCCGGTCGCCACAAGGGCCACCTGTTCATCAAGGGCAAGATCGTCCGCGTCGTGCCCGAGGACGAGATGGTCGACGCCCTCGTCACCGAGGCGGAGCGGATCGTCGCCGAGGGGGTCGACGCCCGTCTCGCCGCCGCCGACGCGGGGGCCGAGGCCGAGGCCGCGGCGGACCGGCAGATCCTCGTCGCGCAAAAGGGCGCCGACGCGAACGGCTCCGAGGAAGTCGTCGTGAAGATCCGCCAGACCCTTGCGGACCTCGCGGGCGACGACCCCGGCGGCGGCGACACCTGAGGCGGACACGCTGCCGCACTGCGCCGCCGGGTGCCCGTAAGGTCGCGCCCAGCGTCGGCCGGTAGGATGCCGACCGTCTCGACTAGGGAGTAGGCGATCTCATGGCTTCACGGAAACGGCGTTCGCGTCGCCCCGCGCGTCCCCAGCAACCCGGTTCCGGCCCGCGGCGGCTCGGCGCCCAGGCGGCGCCCACGCCGCGCTCGGCGAGCGCCGACCGCCGCTACCAGCGCTCGCACCGCCAGGGCTCGTCGCGCCTCAGCTGGGTCGCGGTCGGCGTCGTCATCGTCGTCGCCGCCGTGCTCGTCATCGTGAAGGTCACGAGCTCGAACAGCTCCGCGAGCGGTGGCGTCGCCTCCGGCGACAACCCGGCCAGCGCCCCGGCGCAGGTCGTCGCCGTGATGACGAAGATCCCGCTATCGACGTTCAACGCCGTCGGGACCGGCGGTCAGGCGGACCCGTTCGTCGAGACGAAGGATCAGCCGGCGCTCGGCCAAGACGGCCTCCCTCGGGTGGTCTACGTCGGTGCCGAGTACTGCCCCTACTGCGCCATCATTCGCTGGTCGCTCGTCGCCGCGCTCAGCCGCTTTGGCACCTTCAAGGGGCTGAAGGAGACCTCGTCGTCGGCCGATGTCGCGCCGATCCCGAGCTTCTCCTTCCTTGGCTCGACCTATACGAGCAAGTACCTCCGCTTCACCCCCTACGAGACGAACGACCGCAACGGCGCGGCGCTCCAGACGCTGCCGGCCCGCGTGAAGAAGCTCTATACGACCTACGACGGCACCGCGACGACCACGACCAAGTTCACCGGGGGCCCCGAGTCGGGGATCCCGTTCCTCGACATCGCCGACGAGCACGTCTCGTCGGGTGATGCGACCTTCCTCGACCCGACGGTCGACCCGCTCGCCGGGGGCGGCCCGGGGATGCTGAGGATCGCGCAGGCGATCGCCCATCCGAGCTCGACGGTCGCCAAGGCGATCGACGCGACGGCGTTCGTCATCGAGGCGAACTACATGACGGCGGCGATCTGCCGCTCCGACGGCGGCAGGCCGTCGAGCGTCTGCGCGACGCCGGGAGTCCGGGCTGCGGAGAAGGTGATCGCCGCGGCGAAGAAGATCTCGTAAAGGTGCCGAAACCCCCGACCGCGGCGCGCGGACGACGCGTCGCGACCCCGCCCTCGCCCCCCCCGCCGCCGCGGCGGAGTGTCTTCGGCGTATTCGCCCTGCGGACACGCGACCGCCGCCTGCGCCCGCTCCCGGCCGCGCCGGGCGGCGCCCCCCGGCCGCGGTTCAGCGCGCGGATGTTGATCACGCTCGGGTCGTCGATCGTTGGTCTCGGGATCGCCTCGTATCTCACGCTTGCCCACTACACGTCTGTCGTGTCGCTCGTGTGCCCGAATTCCGGCGCCATCAACTGCGACGCCGTGACGACGAGCTCGGAGTCCTACCTCCTCGGCATCCCGGTTGCCGTCCTCGGACTCGCCTACTTCGTGGTCGTGCTCGCCTTCGCGCTGCCGCCGGTGTGGCGGGCGCGTCACCCCTACGTCGCCCCGGCGCGCCTCGCGCTCGCCGTCGGCGGGATCGGGTTCGTCTGCTACCTGCTCTACGCCGAGCTCTACGAGGTCGGCAAGCTTTGTCTGTGGTGCACTGCGGTCCACGTCCTCACGTTCGTCATCTTCATCGCGGTCGTGACGGGATGGGACGAGACGGTGGCGTATTCCCGCGAGGACGACACCGGATCCTGATCAAGCCCGGCGCGTTGCGGTCAGGTGGCCGGTGGCGCGCCGATCGTGTCGGTGAGGGCGAGCTCGATCACGGTGCAGTCAAGGTCGGCCTGCCGGAAGACGTCGACGATGTGTGGGTGGCAGGTGAACGCGAGCACCTGGTGGGACCGCGCCAGGTTCCCGATCGCGCGCCCGACGGCGGTGGCGCGACCCGGGTCGAAATTGACGAGCACGTCGTCGAGGACGAACGGCAGCGAGACGGTGCGCTCGGCGTGGGTCGCGGCGAGGCCGAGCCGTAGGCACAGGTAGAGCTGCTCGGCCGTCCCGCGACTCAACGATCCCGAATCGACCCGCTCGCCGCGGGCGGTGATCGCATCGATGCCGTGGTGCGCGGCGCGCTCGTCCTCGTGCGCGACGAGCTGGACGTAGCGGCCGGCGGTCACGTCACGGAACAACTCCGCGGCGCGGGCGATCACGGCGGGCTGCTTCTCGCGCTCGTATCGGGCGAAGGTCGCCTCGATCAGCGCCTGGGCGAGACCGAGCACGGTCCATTCGCGCAGCGCGTCCTCGAGCTCGGTCGCGAGCGCGGCGCGCTCGATCTCGAGCGTGGCGATCTCGTCCGAGGACCGGAGGGCCTCGAGCGATTGTTCGGCGTCACGCTCGGCGTCGCGGGCGTTCTGGAATGCCGCTTCGGCGGCGGCGAGGTCGGCCTTGATCGCCGCGCTCTGTGACTCCCAGCTTGCCGGATCTCCCGTGGCGAGCTCGTCGCGCAACCGGTCGGCCTCCGGGCCGAAGCCCGCCGCCTCGGCGAGATCCGAGTTCGCCCGGTCGATCGTCTCTTCTAGGCCGCGGCGTTCGTCCCGCGCCTGCTCGGCCGCGGCGAGAGCCGAGGTCAGCTGCCGGCATAGCTCGGCGGCGGACTCGCCGCCTTCGAGACCGCACGCCGCGGCAACGCGGCGGGCGGAGGCATCGAAGCCTTCGACCGTCGCGGTCTCCGCCTCGATCGCCCGGGACAGCCGCCGATGAGCGGCGTCGCGCTCGGCGATCTTGGTCTCGAGCTCGGCGAGGCGATGTTCGAGCTCGTCGAGGCGCCGCCGCTCGTTTCGTTCCTCGTCGAGGCGGGTGGCGACCGCGTCGACCTCGACGAGCGCGGGGGACCGGTCGAGGCCGAACGACTCGGCGGCGCGGGCGATCTCGGCGGCAAGCCGCTTCGGGTCGACGGGCGCGAGACGTGAGTCCGCTCGGTCGGGCACCGCGGTGGTCCCGACCCGCGCACCGGTGATGATGAGCGCCGCCGCCGCGCCGAGGGCGAGCGCCGCGACGGCGCCAACGGCACCGAGCGCGGCGTTGTGCTTCGAGAACTCGAACGCCGCGACGACAACGGTGGCAACGAAGGCGGCGGCGACGAACACGAGTGCGATCGCGGGCCGCGACACCCCGGGAGAGCGCCTGGCGAGCCGTTCCATCGTCTCTTTTTGGCGCTGCGCGGCGAGCAGCTGTTCACGCTGGTCGATGAGGCCGCGCAGCAGCAGGACCTCCTGATCGGCACGCCGCAGCTCCGCCTCGTCCCGGGGGGCCACGCCCGGGCCGTCGGCGCAGTCCCGCCCGTCGGGCGCTGGCAGGAGTGGAAGGGAACCTTCGAGGTGCCTCCGTTGCTCGACGAGGTCGGCACGTGACCGCTCGATCCCGGCCAGCTCGACCTGGTTCTGGCGCAGCGCGCCGAGACGGAGCTCGTGGGCCGAGCATTCGGCGTCCAGGCGCCGGATCTCCGACGCGAACCCGGTGAGCTGCTCGGCGGCCGCGCTCGGTGGTCCGAGCGCGGCGAGCCTCGCCTCGGCGTCGTGGATCCGGTTCCAATAGGGCCAGCACGACCGCAGGCGGTCGAGCTCGACGTCGCGACGACGGAGTTCGTCGAGGCGCTCCCGAGCGGAGCCGGTCTCCGTCTGCAGCCTCCGGTATCCGGCCTCCGCCGAGGCGTATCCCTCGGCCGCGGCGCGCGTCGTGCGCAACCGCGCCTCGGTGTCATCAAGTCGGTGGCGCAGCTGGTTGGCGCGGGCGTCGGAACTGCGTTGGCGGACGATCGTCCCCCGTCGGTTCTCGAGCTCGTGCATCGCGCGTGTCGCCGACCGGCCGGCCCCGAGCACCCCGGCCGTAAAGACGAGGTCCCGCACGTCGTCGTCGTCGAGGTTCTCGAGCGAGGTCAACTCGTCGAGTCCGAAGGCGAAGATCGAACGGAACAGCCCGGCGTTCGCGCCCCCGAGCAGCGCGTGCAGTTCCGCGTCGCCGCCGAGGCGCCCGTCCGGACCCGTGACGACGGGGTCGCGGGCATCGGCGTGCCGTTCGATCACCCAGGGTCGCCCGTCTTCGTCGAGGAGCCGCAGCGACCCGCCGTGCCGGCCCCCTCGCAGTGGCGGGCGCGCGTTCTGGCGACTCCTTCGATCCGGGAAGCCGAAGAGCACACCGCGCACGAAATCGAGGAGGGTCGACTTACCCGCTTCGTTCAGCCCGTAAACGACGGTGAGCGAGGGCGCGAGTCCATCGAGGTCGAGGTCCGCGAGCGTGCCGTAGCCGTCGACGTGGATCCCGGTGAGCTTCACGGCTCGTCTCCGGCGATTGCATCGAGCGCGGTCGACATCGCCTCGTCGAAGAGCCGGGCGAGGGTTTCGTCGTCTCCGGCGATCCCGTCGAGCGCCCCGGCGAAGGCGCGCGGCGCGCCGGCGACGACCCGGCCGGCGTGTTCGGCGGCCGCGGCCGGATCCGAACCCACGGTCTCGGCGAGCTCGACAAGGTCCGCCGCGAAGTCGCCGCGGCGACGGATCGCGTCGAGGTCGACGATTCCCCTTGTCAGATCCTCGATCTCGTCCCACCAGCAGAACGGCTGGCGGTCGCCCGTCTCCTCGCGCAGCGCCCGTACGAGATCGTCCGTCGCGCCGGGCCGGGCGAGGAGCGCGTGCAGGACACCGCGCCCGGTGAGCCGCGCGCGCAAAATGACCGAACGTCCCTCTGCCGCGGCGAGGCGCGCTGCTCCTTGCTCGCCGAGGTTGTCAACGAGGGAAGGGAGGTCGGGGACGCCTTCGATCGTGCTCTCGATCTCCTCGAAGCGGACGCGGTCGCACGGCACGAACTCGGCGTCGTCGACGACGCCCTGGCGGACGTGGACGACGATCGCCCCCTTGGCGCTTTGTTCGCTCGGCTTGGGGCTGCGGGCCTGGCTGTTCCCGGGGTAGACGATCCAGGGATCCCCGGGTCCGTTCCCTTTGATCACCTGGCGGAGGTGGATGTGGCCGAGCGCCCAGTAGTCGAGGCGGCAGGACCGGAGGTCGTCGAGGCTGCAGGGGCTGTAGGCGTCATGGTCCACGCTCCCTTCGAGGTTGCAATGCAGCAGCCCGACGTGGACTCCGGATCCGTCGGGGCGCCGGAACCGCAGGGAGAGGTTCTCGGTCGTCCTCCGGGTGGCGTAGCTGATGCCCTGGACGGTGGCGATCACCGCACCGTCCTTCTCCACCGGGATGAGGCCGACGGATTCGGTGCCGAAGATCGTCACGCCTTGGGGCCAGGAGCTGATCGCCGACCAGCCTGTCGACACCGGGTCGTGGTTGCCGTGCACGACGAAGCTCGGGATCCCTTCTCCGGCGAGGAGCGCGAGCCCTTTGTGGAAGCGCACCTGGGCGCGAAGCCCGCGCTCGGGTCCGTCGTAGACGTCACCGGCGACGACGACGAACGCCGCCCGGCGTTCGAGGGCGAGCTCGACGATGGAGTCGAAGGCCTGCAGCGAGGCCTCCCGCAGCGCTTCGGCGACGTGTTGCGGAAGGTCGTGGACGTCCCGGAACGGTGTGTCGAGGTGTAGATCGGCCGCGTGGACGAAACAGAACGACGCCTCGGGGCTGTCGGCCATCACGTTGAGGCTACCGATCGGCTGCCTCGTACCCCGGTTTCAGACCGAGCTGGTCGCGCGCCCGCTCCCGAACGGCTCACCGGGTCAGGAAGGTGAGAGCCGCCGAAGGTCCTTTTGCACATCCGGCCAGATGAACGAGCCTTCGAACCTGACCGGCGGCACGCCGAGCGCCGCCTCGAAGTACTCGAGCACGTATTTCACGGGCGGGCCCTGACGCACAACGGTGACCGCACCGACGTCGTAGCGACGGAGGAAGATGCGGAACTCGCGTGTCGTCGCGGCGTCGTGGGGCGGCGGTGGGCTCGGGCTGCCGTAGAGCCAGTAGACGAGGGCCTTCTCGACGGCGTCGGGCGGAATCAAGAGCGCGGCGTCGCGCAACGGCTTGCCACCGGCCCGGTTGGAGACGGAGCCGCGGAAGGCGATCAGCTTGAAGCGCATGTCACCCGCCGCCTGCCAGAGCAGGGCCTGGTCGTTGAAGCCCACGTAACCGATGGGTAGCGGGTAGGAGAGGTCGACCGAGCCGGGGCGCAGAGGAGAGTCGGCCGCGGTGAACAGCGCGGGCACCGCGGGATCGGTCGACGTGTACGGCAGGGCGGGGAGAAGCGGCACGAGCGCCAGGGCGAAGACACCGAGACTGGCGAGCCGCCGGCCGAGCTGACGTCGCGCGGACAGCCGTTCCGGCTCCGCGTCGCCGGGTGACCCACTTGTCGCCGCGGCCCGGCGCGGGCGCCAGAGACCGGTGAGGATGCCTTCACGTGCCATCCGATCGAGCCCGATCGCCGAGACGACGGCGATCGCGAGGTACATGAGGAACGAGTAGCGCAGGTCGAGCGCGCCGTTGAGGAGCGGGATCCTCGTGATGAGGTCGTAGGGCAGTCGGACGCCGTGTCGTTTCGCCCCGAGTGTGATCACCCAGGCACCGCAGGCGACGACGGCGAACAGCTGGACCTGGGCGACCCGTCGGCACCGGTACACGACGTAGGCGAGCAGCACGAGCAGGGGGATCCCAACGTAGGTCGTCGACTCGACTCCGTTTTGCAGGGTGAGCGCCATCCCCTTGGCCAACCAGCTGCCGAGCCCGAAGTGCTCCAGGTTCGTCGGGTAGATGAGCGACCCGAGGCTCGATCCGTAGCTCTCGAGTTCGGAAAGCGGGTGGGGCGCGCCGCTCACGTGGTAAGGCCCGCGGAAGTAGACCCAGAGCGGGTACCCCGCGACGACGACCGCGGTGACGACGGCCGCCGCGGCTCCCAGGCCGATGTCCCTGAGCCGCTCGCGGGTTGCCACGGGGTGCAGGACGACGAGCACGACGAGGCAGAGGGCCGTGGCGAACAGGGTGATGCCGAGGATCTCCGCTGAGATCATGAACTGCGCGGCGACGACGAGGCCCAACACGATGCCGTTGCGGACGACGTGACGTCGTCTGACAAACACCTCGTCGAGAAGCGCCGCGATGATCGGGGGCAACGGGATGAACGTCAGGAAGAGGTGGGACTGGGACTGCCCGACCATGAAGGGCGAGAACTCGTAGACGAGGCCGCCGATGAACGCGGCGGGCCACCACTTCGTCCAGCGCCTCAACACGAAGCACATCGAGATTCCCGAGAGGGCGAGCGCCAGCCGCATGAGCAGGCTGTACGTCGAGAGAGCCCCGAAAAGGAGCGTGAACGGAGCAAAGACGATGCCGAGCAGTGGTGTCGACGTGTTGTTCATGAGGTTCACGCCGTAGGGCCAGTCAGCCCAGTTCGTGTACAGCGGGTTGAGGCCGTGGGCGAGGGCGTGCGCCGGCCAGGCGAGGGACCACACCCCCTCGGGGATGTCGCCGCAGGCGCAGGGCGGCAGGGTCGCGCTCGTCGCGGGCGGGTGGACGCCGTAGACGAAGGCGGCGAGGACGCAGTAGACGAGCGCGCAGAGCGCCGGCGGGCCGTAACACCGCAGTCGGGCCCGGCGGCGGGTGGTGGTTTGCTCGATGGCCGTGAAATCGCTCATCGGGGGAGTGGATAGCCGGTCCCGGCGGCGACAAACCGTGGCCGGGTCACGCGCGTCCGTCATCGAAGGTGGCCCGGGCACGCACTTTCGGGGACAGTACCACCCGCTCGTTCGTGGCCCGTACGGGGCGTCACCACGCCTATACGCTTGGACCTTCAGCGGACGGAGGCAAGCGATGAGTTTCGATCTCAACGAGGTGCTGGCGAGCCACAAGGGCGAGAACTTCCAGCTCTACGGCCGGAACGTCAACCCCCAGCTGGTGAATGTCCTCCGGTCGATCGGCTTTGATCGCTTCTACTCGCGGGCCGAGGGCGCCTACCTCTATGACGGCGAAGGCCGCAGTTACCTCGACTTCCTCTCCGGGTTCGGGGTGTTCGCCCTCGGGCGGAGCCATCCGGCCCTGAAAAAGGCCCTCCACGAGGCGATCGACGCCGACCTGCCGAACCTCATCCAGATGGATGCCGCGCTGCTGCCCGGAGTGCTGGCGGGTGAGATCCTGAAGCGTTGTCACCCCGGAATGGGGCGCGTCTTTTTCACGAACTCTGGTGCCGAGGCGGTCGAGGCCGCGCTGAAGTTCTCCCGCTATGCGACGGGGCGGTCCCGGGTTCTGCACTGCGAACACGGCTTCCATGGCCTCACGCTCGGCGCGCTCTCAGCGAACGGCGGTTCCGAGTTCCGCAAGGGCTTCGGGCCGTTGATTCCCGGTTTCGTCCAGGTGCCCTTCGGAGACGCCGAAGCCCTCGAGCGAGAGCTGCGTTCGCGTGACGTCGCCGCCTTCGTCGTCGAGCCGATCCAGGGCCATGGCGTCTTCGTCGCGCCGCAGGAGTACTGGGACGCCGTCTCTGAATTGTGTCGCCGTTACGGGACCCTGCTCATCGCCGACGAGGTGCAGACCGGGCTCGGGCGCACCGGCCGCCTGTGGGCACACGAGCACTACGGCCTCGTCCCGGACATCGTGACGATGTCGAAAGCGCTGTCGGGCGGGTTCGTCCCGATCGGGGCGATGGTGTGTTCGACGAAGGTCTCCAACAAGGTCTACTCGTCGATCTCGAGGGCGCTCGTCCACTCCTCGACATTCAAGAACAACCAGCTTGCGATGGTCGCCGGGCTCGCCACGCTCGCGACGATCGACGACGAGAACCTCGTCGACCGCGCTCGGATGAACGGTGACGCCTTCGACAAGGCGCTCGCGCCGCTCGTCGAGCGCCACGAGACCTTCCAGTCGGTGCGCGGCAAGGGGCTGATGATCGGACTCGTCTTCGGCGAGCCGGCGTCGTTCCGCCAGCGGACGCGCTTCCGGTTGCTCGAGGCGGCCCGGACGGGGCTGTTCTCGCAGGTCGTCGTCGGGCCGCTGTTCACCCGGCACGGGATCCTCACCCAGGTCGCGGCCGACTCGATGAACGTCGTGAAGTTGCTCCCGCCCCTCATCATCGGCCAGTACGAGGTCGATTACTTCGTCGCCGCCCTCGACGACGTACTGACGGACGCTGAGAAGAATTCGTCGTTGATCGTCGAGTTCGGCAAGACGCTCGTCAAGGGCTCATTCCGGCGCGCCGGTTGAAACCGAGAATCAGGCGCAGCGGCACGGCCGCATCCGACCGAGGTTCCGCGCGGTCCCTTGTCGCGATCGGCGTCCTCGCCTGTGTCCTCACGGCCTTCGGCTGTGCTTCCGTGGCGCCCGGCGACGCGTCGACGACACCCTCGCCGACGACAACCCTGCCCGTTGCGATCAACATTCCGGACTCAGCCGCCGGTGGGGCGTTCGCGGCGCTCGGCCCGGTCAGGCGCATCGATGTGCTGCCAGTCGCTCCAGGCGGAGTCGCGCCGAAAATCCTCGCCAACGGGACGATGCCGGCCCGCTCGTTGAGCGTCGCGTTCCGTCAGTTCGGCTCGGGGCCCGATCTGCTTCTCATCACGGGCGAGCACGGTTCCATGACCTCGTGGGACCCGCGGGTGCTCATTGCACTTGGCGCGTACTACCGCGTGACGGTCTTCGACCTCCCCGGAGTCGGCTACACAGAGCCAAGCACGAGCGGCGAGACGGTCCCGCGTCTCGCGGACCTGACGGCGGGACTGATCTGGTCATTGGGGTTGTCCCAGCCGACAGTGGTCGGCTGGGGGTTCGGCGGGGAGATCGCGATGTCCCTCGTCGAGCGCCATGCGGGTCTTGTGTGGCGCCTCGTCCTCGCGGATGCGACGGCCGGGGGGCCGAAGTCCTACCGGCCAGCCGGAGCAGTCTCGACGATGCTCGCGTCGGGGTCGGCGACGACGGTCGAGCTCTCTCACCTCTTCTTCCCGGCGAGCGCGCGGTTGGCGCGCTCGAACTGGCTCGCCGATGTTGGTCAGGTCAGCCCGGACGACATCACCGCACCGGCGATCGAGGCAGAAGGCTCCCTCGTTGCCCAGACCGATCGCACGAGCGCCGTCGAGCGCGACCTCGGGACGATAGGGATCCCGACGCTGATCGTCGCTGGATCCGCGGACGTGGTCGTGCCGGCCGCCAACTCCCGCGAGCTCTCGCAGGTGATCGCCCATTCGAGGCTCGTCATCTTCTTTGGCGCCGGATACGCGAGCATCTTCCAGTACTCGTCGGAGTTCGTGAGCGAACTGACGGTATTCACGAATTCGTGACGGGTCCGCCGAGCTGTCTCCCGATCCGTGGATGCGAGTTCCGGCGAAGGGCATCCCGCCCCACGGTTAATCTCTCGTCGTGACCGACGCCATCCGCCGCCACGACCCTGAACTGCGTGGATTCGCGAGCGACAACTGCGCGCCCGTCCACCCCGACGTGCTCGCTGCGATCGAGCGCGCGAACGGAGGACACCAGGACTCCTACGGGGACGACGCCTATACCGCGCACCTCCAACAGATCTTCAAGCGCCACTTCGGCGAGAAGGCTCAGGCGTACCCGGTGTTCAACGGAACCGGCGCGAACATCGTGAGCCTCCAGGCGATGACGGAACGTTGGGATGCCGTGATCTGCGCGACCTCGTCGCATCTCAACACCGACGAGTGCGGTGCAGCCGAGCGGGTGGCCGGAATCAAACTCCTCACACTCGACGCGCCCGACGGCAAGATCGCCGCCGATTCCCTCGCCGTCCACGCCCGGGGATGGGACAACCAGCACCGGGCCTCGCCGCGGGTCGTCTCGATCACGCAGTCGACGGAGCTCGGCACCTGTTACACGCCCGACGAGATCGCACTGATCTGCGCGCGGGCCCACGAGTTCGGCATGAAAGTGCACGTGGACGGCGCGCGCCTCGCCAACGCCGCGGCGACACTCGGGGCCGGTTTCAAAGCGTTCACGACGGACGTCGGAGTCGACGTCATCTCCTTCGGCGGCACGAAGAACGGGCTGCTCTTCGGCGAGGTGATCGTCGTTTTGAACCCCGAGGCGGTCCGGGGGATGCCGCACCTCCGCAAGGCGGCGATGCAGCTCGCCTCCAAGATGCGCTACGTGTCGGTGCAGTTCGAGGCGCTGCTCGCGGGGGATCTCTGGTTGCAGAACGCGCAGCACGCGAACGCGATGGCGCGTCGGCTGGCGGAGCAGGTCGGGCGCCTCCCCGGTGTCGAGGTCGCGCGGCCCGTCGAGGCCAACTCGGTGTTCGCCAGGTTGCCCGCCGCCACGACCGTCCGGCTCCAGGAGCGGTTCCACTTCTACGTCTGGGACCAGGCGACCGGCGAGGTCCGCTGGATGACAGCGTTCGACACGACGGAGGCCGACGTCGACGAGTTCGCCCAGGCGGTGGCCGAGGAGCTGCAGTCGGCCTGACCGGCGGCTGCCGGAACACCTCCGCCGTCGTCGACCTCACCGGTCGAGGCATCCTTCGGCTGGCCTCCTCCGGGGCGGTCCCGCGCCGGCCGACAGACGTTCGGCGACCGGCCGCGGCAAAGTGGGGGTGGAGGAGCCCGATGGCGAAACGGCGCACGCGGGGACCGCGGGCAAGGGACGACGCGGACGATGTCCCGGTCATCGAGGGACCGGCGGCGTTCGTACGCGAGGACGCCGCCGACGTCGCCTCGCGCGACAATGCGGTCGACTTCGACGACGAGGTCGAAGACGATGTCCCGCCCCTCGACATCGTAGAAGCGGCTGAGGTCGACGCCCTGCTCGACGATCCCGAGTCGCTCGACGACGAAGGGGCCTGAAACCCGCGCCGGCCGAGAGAGACCCGCCGCCCTCGACAGGTTCCTCGGGGCGGGCGATGCGGATGACGCGGTCGTGGACGATCAGGTGTCCGAGATCGTCTACGGTTCCTCCAGCATGGACGGAGCGCCGCGGGCGGCCAGCATGAAGGTGTTGCGCGCGCGACCGAGCATCCGGCGGTGGTGACCGCCTCGGATCCGGTTCGACCCGCCCGCGGGAGCCGGGTCGGGGTCGCCGTCGAGGTGCTGTCCGTTCTCGTCTCGCCGGCGTTTTTCTACGCGTTGCTCCGCCTGCGCGGGACGGCGCCCTCGCCGCTTCCGGATCCGAGCATGCACACGACGTTCGTCGTCGACCCGCGCGACATCTTCACCCGGTACTCAGCGGCCTTTGCCGCGACCGACCGGATGCGGGAAGGGGCGCGGGTCGGATTCCTCGTTCCCGCCGGGGCGGCGTACCTGCTCTTCGGAGCGGTCGGCGGCTTCTTCACCTTCTGATACGTTCTCGCGCTCGTCGCGATCGTGCCCCTCTACCTGCTGCTCCGGCGCCTGTACGGCCGGTGGGCCGGTTACCTCGCGATCGCCGTCGTCATGAGCAACCTCGTCTTCGTGACCGCCTGGGGCACCGATTACCCCGATTCGGCGGCGATCTCGTACCTCACGGGCGGGATCTGCGCGCTCGTCATGCCGTGTCGGCCGGGACGGCGCGCCTGGTGGCTCGTCGTGAGCGCGGGCCTTTTCACCCTGGCGGTCTGGTCGCACGGCGCGGCGGTGCCGCTCGTGGCCGCCGCCCTCGTCGCCTACGGCGTCGTGCGCGTCGTGCGCGTCGTGCGCGAACGCGCGCATCTCCTTTGGGATGCGGGCGTTCTCCTCGTCACGGCTGTGGCGGTGACCGGCGCGCTCGCCGTCTCGTCGCGGGCGCTGCTCGGACAGCTGAACTTCATCACCCCGACGCTTGCCGCGGCGCGGTTCCTGAACACCCCCTCCCAGGTGTTCCTCTGGCACTCGAGCAACTGGAGGTGGGTCCTATACGACGTGTACCTACTCGTCCCCCCGGCGGTGCTCGTCGCGTTCGCCATCGTGTTCGCCCGCCGCCCGAGACAGGTCGGCACGGCTCAGCTCTTCTTCGGCCTCACCGGCGCCGTGGGTTTCGGTGCCGCCGCGCTTCTGCAATTCGTCGGCACGGTGTGGACTCTCGAGTACGCCTTCTTCTCCTCGGTGCTCTGATCGGTGGCCGTCGTTCTGCTCGCCCTGACCCTTGCCGAGCTGGCCAGACCGTCGCTCGCGCCCGATGTCGTGCGGGGACGTTCGCGACATAGCGCGCGAACGTCCGGCGCGTTGGCGAAGATTTCCCTCATCGCAGGGCAGGCCCTTTCCACGGTGCTCGTCGTGGCGGTCGCGCTCGCCTACGAGGCGGACCCCCACGTTCCGGCGATGACATTCGGCTCGTGGGGCTGGGTCGTGGCGGCGATCGTTGTTGCCGTCGCGCTCGCCTGGCGCTTGAACGCCGTGTCCGCGGCACGCCGGGGGATCCGGCATCGGACCGAGGAGCTGCGGCGGCGGGTGGTTCCGCTCGCTGCGCTCGTCTTGGTCGCGGGCGCCTGCCTGGTCCTCACGGTCGCCCCGCGCGCCGCCCACCCGCCCATCACCGGCACGGTGGCGAACGACCCCGCGCCCGCCTACGCACGAGCGCTCGGGGGCAGCGACACGGCGTACCTCGACGAGTACCGGGTCGTCACCGAGCTCCCCGGCTTCGTCGGCCACGTCGCCTACGCCGGTGAGCAGCTCCTGATGTGGTACCCACACGACCAGCTCGGCGCGCTGACGTAGCCGATCGGCATCTTCCACGCTGGGTTCGATTCGCTCCCCGGCACCTTCCCGGCGCTTGAAGGCGACGCCATGGGCGAGATCGAGCACCGGCACGCCGCGCAGATCCTTCTCATGAGCGTCACGGGAAACGGCTTCGCCCAGGCGGTGCATTCTCTGGCGCAGTTCGAACCGCGTGTCGCCAAGCGCGCCGTCCTGGCTGACGGCGAGGTGCGCCTGCACCTCTGGCTTGTCGACCTGGGAAGCTACTTGCGCTGACGATCCCGCTGGTCATCCGAGAGCCTGAGCGCCCGGGTTAGGCAGCGTGTCCCACCGCGTCGCACCTCTCCGTTAGCGATCCGCGAGCAACGGATGCGATAAGGCTCGGACGTCCACCTGCCGTTTCGCGTACCTGCCGTTCGGGCGCTCGTGCGGGCGAGAGGATTCGAACCTCCAACCCCGAAGGGACCGGGACCTAAACCCGGCGCGTATGCCAATTTCGCCACACCCGCATGGGGCGACGGGCACCCCAGCAAGCCGCTCAGCGCAGGAGTTTACCGACGCCTGGGTCGCGGCTGGGGCGTGCTCGGGTTAGCCTCGGACCATGACTGAAGAGCTCTCCGTGCCGTCCGGCGGCGTCAAGGCGTCGCTCAACCTGACCGCGGACCCGTCGGCAGACGTCTATCAGCGCCTGCTACGGGAGCGGATCGTCTTCCTCGGGACCCAGGTTGACCAGAACTCGGCGAATGCCATCTGTGCGCAGTTGCTGCTGCTCGAGGCCGAGGATCCAGACCGGGACATCTCGGTGTACATCAACTCGCCCGGCGGATCGGTGACCGACGGACTCGCGATCTACGACACGATTCAGTATGTCCGGTGCGACGTCTCGACGATCTGCCTCGGTCTCGCCGCCTCGATGGGTCAGTTTCTCCTGTGCGCTGGCACCCCTGGCAAGCGGTACGCACTGCCGCACGCCCGGATCCTGATGCACCAGCCGTCGGGTCAGATGCAGGGCCAGGCGGCCGACATCGCGATCCAGGCGGAACAGATCGTCTATCTCAAGCGGATGATGGCCGAGCGCATCGCGTTCCACACGGGCCAGACCGTCGAGCGCATCGAGGCCGACTCGGACCGCGATCGTTGGTTCACCGCAGACGAAGCCCGTGAGTACGGCTTCATCGACAAGGTCATCGACCGGTCGAGCGCGCACGCGGGCAAGCACCACTGACCGGGCGGCGTTCGGTCGGTCGCCCGGCCGCCGAACGTCGAATGAGTCTCTCCGACCGGCGCTACAGGGTGATGGTCTCAGAGGGAACTGTGCGAGAATCCGCAGGTCGCCACGCCGTCGTGGGTGGCGTTCTGATGGAACATCGGCCAGGCCGGAAGCACCGTCGGCGGAGTCGGAATTTGGTACGACACGAGCCTGCCCGTGTAGTTGAACGCGGCGGGACCGCCGCAGGCTTCGATCACACTCCATCCCGTACTGGTGCCCGTTCCGAGGACGTCGGCGACCGCAACGGAGTTGAAGACTCGGCAGCCGGGGTCGATCGCCTCGCCGGCGAAAGACGTCCCGAACAGGTACGCCCCCGTCTGCCCGCTGATCGCGTAGAGGCCCGCGCCCGAGCCGATGAGAACGTCGTTCGACGTTCCTTCCTGCAACGGGACGAGAACCGGTGACGAGAAAGTGGTCGGGCCGCGCAACTCGTCGGTCCAGAGCTGACGGCCGCCGGCGCTCCAGGCCGTCACCATGGACGTGTTCGATCCGAGGCAGCTCGCATTGGTGACGCCGGAGCACACCCACGATGTCTCGACGACCGCCGGCGTGCCGGTGCTGTTGATGATCCCGATCGCAGGGGAACCGAGCGCCGGTCCGCTCGTCTTCACGGGCCAGCCGGGTACCGGTGCGCCGTTGTCGGCGTAGTAGGCGAACATCCTGTAGGTACCCGAGGGGAAGGGCTGCCAGTAGAAACCGGTTCCGACGACGACCACGGCCCGTCCCGTCGAGTTGATCACCCCGACCGCGGGGCTCGACCAGATGGTCTGGCTCTCGCAGTGCTGCCAGACGATCGTCGGCGCCGTGCCGACGTAGCGGTAATCGGTGATCCAGCCACCTCGGCAGCCGTGCCGACCATGAGCGTCGCCGCCGATGAAGATGCTGTCGCCGATCGTGCCCGGGACCCGGTAGAGCGCCGGAGACGACCAGATCGTGTCGGCGTTGTTGATCGGGAATCCAGGCAGGAGCCTCCCGGCGGGCGTGAGCGCGTAGATGTAGTGGTCCCACGATCCGAAGACGATGTCCTGTTGCCCGCTTGCCGTGAGGCTGCCGACGGCGGGCGTGGAAATGACGCCGACGGCGGTACCGGGCGCGCTGCGGACGCGGAAGATGAATCGGGTAGCCCCGCTGAGTTGGAAGGCCTCGACCTCGCGCGCCGTGTTGTTGACCCACGTCGAGGCGGCACCGGCGATGATCGACGGCGGCTTGTTCGGTCCGTCGAGGAAGGCGATCGTGGGGCTCGACTCGATGGCGACGGCGGCTCCGGCGGGCGCGGCGAGTTTCTCGGGCCAGCCCGGTAGCTCCTCACCGGTCGCGGCGTTGAAAACGTTCAGCCTGCCGCTCTCGTCGCCGACTGCGACGATCGTCATGCCCTGCCAGTCCGCGATGGTCGGCGAGCTCTGGGCCACCGCACCCGGCAGGCACGTGACCCATGAGGCTTTCGGCCAGCTGATGCCGTGACCCTGGAGGACGGAACAGCCGGACTGACGCGGTGTCACCGCGCCGGCGGGTGCCATGGCGGACGTGCCGATGCCGATCGTCGTGGCGAACGCGACGAGCGCGATCACGGTGAGGAGTCGGACGGCGCGGAACCACTTGTGCCGAAGGCCGCAGAATCGAAGGGGGGCGGAAGGGCTCGCGAGGCGTGCCATGACGCGAACGCTAGCCGTCCCGGTCGCGTACTTTTGGGGTCTTTTGTCACCAAAACGTGCCATCGTTTGGTCCATTTGTGCGGGACCCCGGGGAAGGGATCATCTGGCCCGGCGCGAACGACGAGTTCGCGGCCACGATCCGCCTACGCCAAGCCGCGCATCGGATTCAGCACCGTCGCGAAGCTTCCGGTGTCGCCGTCTCGACGAGCGGCACTAAGCGCCCTTCGGCCGGTCATGTCTGAGTCGTACCCGGTTCGCAGCCGGACATCACGCGGCGGTGTGACACGGGTTCTCGAGCGACGGGCTCGGAGTTCCGGGAAGCCTGGGCTTCAGGTCGCGACCCCGTCGTGCGCCGCGTTCTCGTGGACAGGACGCCTCCGGCCACCTGATGGCATGCCCCTGGAGAAAGGCGCAAGCCGACTGTCGCGTGGATGTCGCTCCCGCTCCCGGCGCGGCGACGGACCCGATACCGGTCGCGGACGCGCACGCCACGAGCACGGTTGCGGCTAGGAGTCGGTGCATTCGCGTCCGATCGGGCCGAGGAAAGCGACACCGACGCGGATCGACCGAGCGGGCGCGATCGGCCATCACGCGAAGCTACTCACACCGCCGGTGTCCGGTGGGGATTGTTCGTGGCCTACGCTTCTCTTCGTCGGGTGCGGTTGTGCAGGGAGTTCAGGGAAGAAGGCGGCCGGCATGGCGCGAAAGACGAGGAAGCGAGTGCGGCTCGCCTTCGTCACGCCAAGGTACGGTCCCGGCGTCGTAGGAGGCTCCGAGGCCGTGATGGCCGAGGCGGCACGCGGCTTTGTTCGTCGCGGCTACGAGGTCGAGATCCTCACGACCTGCGCCCGGTCGCATTTCAGCTGGGCGAACGAGTTCGATGACGGGACGTCGGAGGATGCGGGGGTGGTCGTCCGGCGTTTCCCGACGGTCACGTCGCGCCGTCGTCTCGTCGCCTCCGGGCTCGAACAACGTGTTCAACGCGGCGAGCGGTTAGGCGCCGCGGCGGAGATCGCCTGGGTGAACAGTCGGTTCCGCGTGCCCGAGTTGTACCTCCACCTGCTCGCCGAGGCGCGGCGCTACGACGCCATCGTGTTGTCTCCGTACCTGTTCTGGTCGACGATCTACGGCGCCCAGGTCGCCCCCGAGCGCTCGATCGTGATGCCGTGCCTGCACGACGAGCCGTACGCGCGGCTCTCGGTCGTTCGCTCCACGCTCGCCTCGGTCGCGGCTGTCTGGTTCCTCTCCGAGCCCGAGCACCTGCTCGCCCACCGCATCGCGCCCGACCTGCCGCCGCGCCACGGCGTCGTCGGCGCGGCCGTCGAGGTCCCCGATTCCTACGACCCGGCCGGGTTCCGGGAGCGTCACGGCCTGCGGCGGCCCTTTGTCCTCTTCGCCGGACGGCGCGAGGGCGGCAAGGGCTGGCGTGAGCTCCTCGCGGCCTACGCCGCCGCCGTCGTCGGCAACGACGCCCCCTTCGACCTTGTGACGGTCGGCGTCGGCGCCCCCGAGATCCCCGAGGGGCTCACCGAACGGGTGGTCGACCTCGGCTACCTCGATGAGGACGAGATGCCGAACGCCTTCGCCGCGGCCGAGGCGCTCGTTCAGCCGAGCGCAAACGAGAGCTTCTCGCGCACGTTGATGGAGGCGTGGCTCGCGGGGACCCCCGTCATCGCCTCGGCGGCCGGCGAGGTGATCACCTGGCACTGCGAGCGGTCGGGCGGCGGGCTCACCTACGCCGACGAGCTCGAGTTCGCGCAGTGCCTCCGATTCGTCGCCGAGGCGCCGAAGACCGCCGCGGCGATGGCGGCGCGCGGCCAGCAGTACGTGCTCGCCAACTACACCTGGGAGGTCGTGCTCGACGCGATGGAGCGCTCGCTCGCCGGGCTCACGGGAAGGTCGGCGCAGTGAGGATCCTCATTGTCGGCACGGTGCCGCCCCCCGGCGGCGAGGCTGCGCTCGCGCTCGCCGAGATCGCGACGGCGCTCCTCGCCGAGGGACACGACGTCGAGATGTTCTCGCCGGATGACCGGAGCGCCGCCCACCGCAGCGGCCGGACCGAAGGCCCGCTCTTCTGTTTGCGGCTCGCCTGGTTCTCGCGGCGCTTCGACGCCGTCGTCGTCCACTTCGAACAGGGGCTGCCGCTACGCGCTCGCGCCGGGCGGTGGTGGCGTGCCGTGACCCTCGCGCTGCTCGCCGCGGCGTTGCGGATGTTCCGGGAAAGGACCGTCCGCTTCGACGCCGACTCGCCGATCCCCGGCGGCATCGGGGGCCGGGCGATGGGCGAGATCTGGACGGTGGCTTCGCACGTCGTCGTGGCGAGCGAGCAGGACCGCACCCAGCTCATCGCGATCTGGGGCCTGCCCGAGGAGCGGGTCACCGTGGCCGAGGAGCGTCCGGAGCGCCGCGCCAGCTTTCCCGGGGGATGGGCTGCCGACGCCGAGGATCCGCGGACCGAGGTGCTCGAGCTCGTGCGGGCCCGGTCCGCGCACGACCGCGCGGCGCGAGCCGCCCGCGTCACGCTCGGCGGCGAGATCGGCGCAGCGCCGGGATCGCCCTTCGCAGGTGGCCGCCGTCGCGCGCCCGATCCCGAAGCCCGCGTGCGCGGGGCGATCGCGCTCTGTCAACGTCTCGTCGAGAGGATCTCCGCGACAGACGGGTCCTGAGCGGTCGGTTCAGGCTCCGGGTGGCGCGACGCCGACCGTGGCGTCGGCGGGGAGGATCGCGGCGAGCAGCGCGCGCGCGGTGGCGGCGAACGTCTGACGTGCCGCGAAGTCGCGGCCGGCCCCGGCGAGGAGGGCGCGGCGTGCCGGGTCGGCGAGAAGGCCGGCGAGCACTGCCGTGAGCCCCTCGGCGTCGACGGATGCCGGGACGAGCTCGACCGCCTCCCGGGGCAGCTCGCGCAGCCAGCCGAGGTTCGTCGCGACGGTCGGCACACCCGAAGCCAGGCATTCGCCGACGGCGGCGGAGGCCTCGCCGTTAAAGGACCGGCGCAGCTGGACGGCGAGCGTCGCCGCGGCGAGCCAGGCGCGGTAGCGCTCCTGGGGCAGCGGTCCGGTGAGCGCGAGCAGGTCACCGATCCCCTGGGCCGAGGCGCGATCGGCGAGCGCGCGGGCGAGGTCCTCCGAGACGGGTCCGACGAAGGCGAGCATCGCGTCGTCGGCGCGCCCCGCCCCCCGGACGAGCGACGCGAAGGCGTCGACCAACAGCTCCGGGGCCTTCACCGGGTCGACAATCCCGAAGTGGGCCACGACGGGTCGGTCGCTCCGGGGTTCCGGTGATCGTCCCCACCACCTGGCGGCGATCGGGCAGTCCTTTGGTGCCTCGGCCATCTCGGCGAAGGCCGATCGGCTGTCCCGGGGCGACTCGACTGCGAACGGGAGGACGTCGATGCGCCCCGCGAGAAGCGGTCCCGCGTCGACGCGGGCAAGTGCCGCGGCGGCGCGCGAGGTGACGAGGAACACCTCGGACAGTCCGATTGCCTCGCGTGCCATCAGGAGCCCGTAGCGGGCGAGATCCCCCGGCTGGATCTCGTTGTACTCACCGAGGCCGGGCGGCAGCGATTCGCCGTACATCTCGCGGATCCTGGCCGCCAGTCCGTGCGGCAGAAGGCCCGGGTCCCCGGTCTCGTGGCGGTAGAGATTCGTCAGCCGCACGTCGTGGCTGACGACGACGCCGGAGCGCTCGCGGAGGAGCGCGAGCGCTCCGAGGTGATGGTGGCTGTTGCCGAGGGTGTAGACGACCCGGTCGTAGCGGCCGGTCAGCCGCTCGACGGCGAGGAGCGCGGGCGCGGCGTACACGGGCGCGCCGACGGGGGCGGTCGGGGAAGGCGTCGGTCCGTCGGCGAAGACGTCAAGGGCGACCTCGTCCGAGGCGACGATCTCCTCGATGAGGCGGAAGCTGTAGGCGGCGACGCCGGAAGGCGCTGGCGGCAGCGGCGTGACGAAGGCGACGCGGGCGCGTGCCCGGCGGCGCCCCCCCGGCGAGCCCGCCCGACTCGCGGACCCGGCGACGAGATCCTCGAAGACCTTTGCACTGCGCGCCGCGACCTCCGGCCAGCTCGTGACGCGACCGAGCTCACGGGACGGTGTCGCGGTCGGGTCGTGACGGCTAAGCGCCGCGGCGATCACCCGGGCGATGTCGTCAACATCGACGGGGTCGAACCGGTTCTCGGGCGCGACGAGTTCGTCGAGGGGAGGGCGGTCCGAGCAGACGACGATCGCGCCGCACGCCCGGGCCTCGGCGACCGGGAGGCCGAATCCCTCGGCGAGCGACGGGAAGCAGACAAGGTCTGCTCCCTGGTAGAGGGCGACGAGGTCGTCGTCGTCGACGAACCCCGTCACAACCACCGGATCGGCGACGCCCGTGTGGGAGGCGAGGTGGCGGAGATGGCGGGCGGTCGATTCCGGAAGATCGCCGGTGATGACGAGCTGCCGGTCCCGCGCCGCCGCTCCGAGGCGGGACCACGCCCCGACGAGCCGTTCGTTGTTCTTCCGAGGGTGGCTGCCGCTCGGGCAGAGCACGTACCGGCGCCCGAGGCCCGCTTCTCGCAGGCGATTGATCGCGTGCTCGGTCGCGGCGTCGTGTGAGTGGGCGGGGCGGAAACGCTCGTCGGGGGCCGCGCCGACCACGTGCACCCGTTGCGGTGCGACACCGAGTCGTTCGACGAGCTCCTCGCCGACCGCGGCGGAAAGGACGTGGAGGGCGGCCGCCGAACGGACGAGTTCGAGGCGCGTCCGGTAGCGGCGGCGCTCACCGATGTCGACGAGCTCAGTCGCGGGATCGCGCGCCGGAATGAGGTCGTACACGGTGACCGAGAGCACAAGATCACGAGTGTCGGCCTGCGGCGGCCAGATCGCGCCCGCGTCGACCGCAAGATCGAACGGCGCAAGCACGTGGTAGATGCGCGCCTCCGGACCGATCGCACCCGGCGCGCCGCGGTAGGCGACCTTGCCCGTGGAGACCAGCTCCTCGATCGGGCCGGGCGGAGGCAGATCGGGATTGAGCAGGTACGTCCCGACGAGCTCAGGTCGCAGTCGCTCGATGGCGAGGGCCCAGTTCGCGGCGTAGCGGCCGATGCCGTGAGTGCGTGAGCCCGGGCTCTGGAGAGCCTGTAGGTCGACGACGACCGTCCCGGCCGACTCCGGGGGCCGGCCGGGAGTCATCGAGGAGCGCGGTCGGCTCTGGCGGCCGTCGTGGCGACCGACTGCTCGAGCTCCCCGAGCCGCTTCTCCGCCGCCTGCAGCAGCCGTCCGAGAAGCTCTGTCGCCTCGGCGTCGCCTTCGATCTGCGTGCGCAGCAGCGATCGGATCTCGGCGAGTTCGGAGCGCATCTCGTCGATCTTCGTCGTGACGTGACGTTCGAGCGACTCGATCTTGTCCTCGTTCGCCGCGACCCGGCCTGGGAGCGACGCCGCGGTTCGTGTCTTGCGCCACAACCGGATCCGCCCATTGTCCACGGCGACTCCTTCGTGCCGATGATCCGGATCCCGATGGTAGACGCCGCCATGCACCGCCCACTCGAAAGTCCGGCCACTAGGATGCCTCAGAGCTGGTCCGGAGTACGGCGGCGCCCCGGAACACCAGTCCGATACTGTCGCCTCGATCGGCGAACATGGGATGAGCTGGGCACGCGCCCTGGCGGTTACGACCCGTGATCGCCCGTGGCAGGAGAGGCGTGAGTCGCCATGGGGACGGTGAGCGAGACCGACGTGCCGGCCGCCGCCGGCCTGTCGTCGCGCCAGCGCTCGTTCGTCCCCCGTGGGGGACGCGGCAGGGACGGCCAGGAACTGGTGGCGCGGATCGTCTCCTCGCGCGTGACGCTGCGAGCCCGGCTGCGGGAGATCTGGAACGCCCGCGAGCTCTTCGTCTTCCTCGTCCGCAAGGACCTGAAGGTGAAGTACAAGAACAGCTTCCTCGGGTTCTTGTGGTCGATGCTCAACCCGGCGTTCGTCCTGCTCGTCTACTACGTCGTGTTCAAGTACTTCCTGAAGAACCCGACTCCGTACTTCGCGCTCTACCTGTTCTCGGGACTGCTCATCTGGAACCTGTTCCAGACGGCGACGACCGGCTCGGCGAGCGTCATTGTCGCGAACTCGGGCATCGTGAAGAAGGTCGCGTTCCCCCGCGAGATCCTCGCCCTCTCGCAGGTCGGCACGGCGTCCGTGTTCTTTTTCTTCCAGACCCTCGTTCTCGTCGTGTTCCTCGTCGGATTCCAATACTCGCCCGACTGGAGCTACCTGCCGATCGCCGTGTTCGCGCTCGTCGACCTGATCGTCTTCTCGGCGGCACTCTCCGTGTTCCTGTCGGCCGTGAACGTGTACTTCCGCGACATCGAGCACCTCATCCTCGTGCTCCTGAACGCCTGGTTCTGGGGTGTGCCGATCATCTACAGCTACGACCTCGTCTACGGGATGTTCGCCCGGCACAATCTCGGGTGGCTCGAGACGCTGTACCTCGCCAACCCGATCACGACGGTCGTGATCTCCTTCCAGCGCGCGATCTACGGCCACGTGTTCGTGAAGATCACCGGCAACCCGCACTACGCCGTGCTCGCGAACTACCCGTACCACTTCTTCCTGGAGCTGCTCGGGGGGCTTCTCGTCGTCTCGATCGCACTGTTTTTCGGCGCGATGCTGATCTTCGGGCGAATCAGCGGCAACTTCGCTGAGGAGCTCTGAGTTCTCGTGAGCTCCGCGGTCGAGATCCAGAACGTCTCGAAACGTTTCCACCTCTATCTCGAGAAGTACTCGTCGCTGAAAGAGCGCCTGCTGCACCTCGGGCACATCCCATACGAGGAGTTCTGGGCGTTGCGCGACGTGACGGCAGAGATCCAGCCGGGCTCGACGGTCGGGATCCTCGGCCGCAACGGCTCGGGCAAGTCGACGCTGCTGAAGTGCATCGCTGGCATCCTCCAGCCGACCTCCGGCCAGGTCGTCGTGCGTGGCAAGGTCGCGGCGATGCTGGAGCTCGGCGCGGGGTTCCAGCCCGACCTCTCGGGGCGCGACAACATCTTCTTGAACGGGTCGCTCCTCGGGCTGTCGCGCCGGGAGATCAGCCACCGGTTCAACGAGATCGTCGAATTCGCCGAGCTCGAACACTTCATCGACAACCAGGTGAAGTACTACTCGTCCGGGATGATCGTGCGGCTCGGTTTCTCGATCGCCGTGAGCATGGATCCCGACATCCTGCTCGTCGACGAGGTGCTCAGCGTGGGCGACGAGCGGTTCCAGCAGAAGTGCCTCGAGCGGGTGAAGCTGTTCCAGGAGGACGGGCGGACGATCGTCGTCGTCTCGCATTCGTCGGACATGCTGCGTTCCATCTGTGACGAGATCCTCGTGTTCGACGCCGGTCATCTCGTTGCCTATGCGCCGCCAGGGGAGGCGATCAGGGTGTTCAAGGAGGGCCTCCTCGCCCTCGACGCCACCTCGGTGCCGGAAGCCGAACTGCCCGTCAGCGTCGACATCGATGTCGTGCCGGCGCGTCCCCAGGTCGAGATCACCTCGGTCACCGTCGAGCACCCCGGGATCGGCGAGCGTCCCTACGTCGTCACCGGGGAGCCGTTGACGATCCGTGTCGAGTACTCCGTGCACTCGGCGGTCGACGGCGCGCAGTTCGCGATCGAGATCCTGTCCGACAAGGATCAGACGTTGTTCGCGACCAGGAGCAGCGGCTCCGAGGAGGCGATGTTGCTCGCAACGGGGGCGGGGTCCGTGACGTTTTGTTTCGACTCGTTGCCGCTCCTCGACGGCCGTTACATCGTGAACATCGACGTGCGTGACTCGGGTGGAGTCGTCATCGGCATCGCCGAGCCGGCGTGCGAATTCGAGGTGATGAACCCGAGCAAGGCGACCGGCGTGGTGGCGCTCCCGATGCGCATCGAGGTCGTCGTGCCCGGATCCGTCCGGGTCACGAGCCCGTGAGCGCCCTCGCCGAACCGAGCGGCGCGTCCGCGTGAACGAGCAATCCGGTCGGGCGGCGTCTTCGATTGTCGACGCGGCTCGCGCCGACGTGAGGAATCTCGCCGAAAGAAAGCTCTGGACGCCGGAGATGACCGCCGAGCTCGACCGTGTTTTCGAGCGGTCGGCGGCGCAGGCGTTGCGTGCCCCGCGCTACTCCGAGCGTTCGCTCGTCCTGCGACGGGTCGCCCGGCTTCTCGTGCCGCGACGGGCACGACGATACCTGCGACAGGCGCTCGCGATCGTGGAGCGCCCGCTCGATGTTCTCGCGGCGCGGAGGGACCGGTGAACCGGGCCGGACCAAGTGCCGCGCCCGGCCGTCCCGCGCGGATCGACCAGGTGATCCCGTCGATCATCGAGCACGATGCGGTGAGCGATCACACGTTCGTCGCCCAGAGGCTGCTGCGCGAGATGGGATTCGTGTCGGAGATCTACGCCTCGATCATCGGTCCGGGCTGTGCGGGACGGGTCCATCCCCTGGGCGAGCTGCCGATGGTCGGCGACGGGAGCCAGTGGATCCTCTACCAGTGCTCGATCGGCGGTCCGACGGGTGACGTCGTCGCCCGTCACCCGGGGCGCAAGCTCATCGACTACCACAACATCACGCCGGCGCCGCTCGTCGAACGCTGGCTCCCTCCGCTGGGCGAGGAGTCGCGACTCGGCCGCCGGCAGCTGGAAGTGCTCGCGCCGCTCGTGCCCTTCGCGATCGCCCGTTCGGCCTACAACGCGGCCGAGCTCGACGAGAATGGGTTCGGGCGCACGACGGTCGTACCGCTCCTCGTCGAGGGCGACGTCCTGGAGCGGTCGCCGGATCCGGTGACGCTGCGGAGGCTCACCTCGCTGCGAAAAGCAGGCGGCGCGGACTGGCTCTTCGTCGGCCAGATCGCGCCGCACAAGGCGCAGCACGACGTCGTGAAGGCCTTCGCCTGTTACCGGCGCGTCTACGACCCCGACGCCCGGCTCCACCTCGTCGGGCGCGAGATGGGGAGTGCGTACATCGACGCGTTACGCCGATTCGTCGTCGCGCTCGGGCTGAAGGACGCCGTCAGCCTGCCGGGATCGGTGTCGGCCGGGTCGCTCGCCGCCTACTACGAGGCCGCGACCGTGTTCGTGTGTCTGTCGGACCACGAAGGGTTTTGCGCGCCGATCGTCGAGGCGATGGCACGGGGAGTCCCCGTCGTCGCGTACGCCGCGGCGGCTGTGCCCGAGACGGTAGATGACGCCGGAGTGCTCCTGCCCGACAAATCGCCCGCGCTGGTCGCATCGGCCGTGCGCCGCATCCTCACCGAGCCCACGGCGCGCGAATCCCTCGTCGCCGCCGGACGGGCCCGAGCCGCCCGTTTCGCGCCCGACATCGCCGCCGCGGCTTTCTGCCAGGCAATCGAGGCGGCGCTTCGCAGTCCGTAGGCATCGCGCCCCGCCGCCAACGCAGACGCACGTAACATCAGTACCAATATGCACAACAGCATCGTTCGTCACGGTGCAGTTCGCCCCCGCCGTGCTCCACGCCTCCGGTGGTACGTCGCTCTCGCGCCCTGCGCCGTCATCGCTATCTCGCTCGCGGTCGCGACATCCGGCGCCTCGTCCGCGCCGCCGGTCACGTCGACCAGCTTCGTCGGCCACGGTTACGGTCCCGGGTTCGGAATGGGCCAGTGGGGGGCCTTCGGCGACGCGGTCCGCTATCACGAGACGTACGCGCAGATCCTCGATCACTTCTACGGAGGAACGGTCGCATCGAGTCTCAAAGGGTCGAGACTCGGGGTGAACCCGATGGTCTCGGTCGCGATCCTCGAGAACGTCAATGCAAAAGGCACCGTCGGATACGACCCGGTCGTTACGTCGCCGTCGGCCTTCACCATCACGAGCGCGGGGTCGAAACCGCCGCCGTCGAGGACGACCACGTCCTCGACGACGTCCACTACGTCGCTCCCGACCACGACGACGTCCACGACACCTCCGACGACACTGGCGCCGACGACGTCGACACAGCCGTCCTCGACGACGACGTTTCCACCGACCACTTCCTCGACGACGACCACTTCCTCGACGACGACCACTTCCTCGACGACGACCACTTCCTCGACGACGACCACGTCTCCGACCACGACTACGACGTCGACCACGACGTCGACCACGGCGTCGACAACGTTGCCGACCACGACAACGACCACGTCTCCGACCACGACGCTGCCGCCAACGACGACCACGTCGACGTCCCCGTCGCGGGCGCTCACCGTCCGAGCCGGAGTAGCGGTCGACCTCCGGCTGACTCGCGCCGGCACATGGAACGTCTACAAGGCGGCCTCGTGCAGCGCGGCAAAGGCGGCCGCAGGCGAAGCGCGGCCGATCGCGACGGGTTTCGTCGATCCGACGATCCGCCCGGCAAGCGCGAGCTCGAACGCCGCGCCGACGACGCTCCTCACGCTGTGCCGGCACGACGGCATCGACGAGGTCGTCCGTGGCGACATCGAGGCGTATGACCGAACGGGATACGAGCGGACGCTCAACGTCTTGTCGCTGCAGTCGTATCTCGACGGTGTCGTGCCTGCCGAGGAGTTGCCCGCCTGGGGCTCCGCAGGCGCGGTCACCGGTGCTCCGCAGGGCCGCGCTTGGGGATTCCAGGCACTCGAGGCGCAGGCGATCGCGTCCCGCTCCTACGCCGTGGCCGAAATGAAGTCCGGTGGTTGGGAGGGCTACGCGAGCATCTGCGACACGGTCTGCGAGGCGTACGTCGGCGAGCGCTTCGAATCACCCCTGACCAACGCCGCGGTCGCGGCCACGTCGGGCGAGGTCCGCGCCGAGGCGTCGACCAATGTCGTCGCCCTCACTTCGTACTCCGCCTCGTCCGGGGGTTGGACCGCCCAGAGCGCCTTCCCCGCGGTACCGGACGCGGGCGACGTCTGCGTGATGCAGGGAGACCCGCTCGAGTGCAATCCGAATCACACTTGGCGGACATCGGTCTCAGCTGCGCTCGTCGGCCGGGCATTCCGTGGTATCGGGCGGCTCGCCGGCGTCACGATCATCTCGCGCAATCGGCGGGGATCGCTCGGCGGTCGGGTCGAGCTCATCGTCGTATCGGGCACGACGTCGTCGACGACGGTCACGGGGATGAGCTTTGCGTCAAGTCTCAAGCTCCCTTCGGACTGGTTCGCCGTCACGTCCGCGGCCTAGACGAAGATGCCGGCAGAGCCGCCAGTCGAGATTTCCCCGGGGTCAACGCGGGCAGGTGACCGGCGGTGGAATCTGTTATGACGGCGGGGCTGGCGCGGTGGTCCGGCGGGGCGGCCACGGTACGCTTCGGCGTGTCGTGGAGCGCCCGGCTGCGTCGGATCACGCGGACGCGCTCGTGGCACGTGTTGCGATTCCTCGTCGGGCTCGGACTCGCCGCCCTCGCGCTTTGGGCCCTGAACGGCCAGCGCGGCGAGCTCGTCGGTGCCTCCGCCGAGCTCACCCACCTCGACGTCGGCTGGCTTTGCCTCGCGATCGCCTTCGAGATCGCGTCATTCGTGTCTTTCGGCGTGTTGCAGCGGCGTCTTCTTCAGGTCGGTGGGGTGAGAACGGGGCTCGGTTCCATGGCCGCGCTGAGTGCGGCGTCCGCGGCGATCGCGGACTCGCTTCCCGGAGGGCCGGCGTTCTCGAGCATCTACGTCTATCGCTTCTATCGCCGGCGGGGCGCGGACAACTCCCTCGCCGTGTGGGTCCTCGTCGCGACTCTCGTGTGCTCCGCGGCGGCCCTCGGCCTCGTCGCTACCGCCGGGGTCGCCCTCGCGGCGAGTGAGGGCGCTTCGTACGACCTCGTCTGGGCCATCCTCGGCGTGTTCGCCGTCTCGGTCGTCGCCGACGCCATCGTGTTCCAACGCCTCTGGCTGGCGCGGGTTGCCGTCTCCGCGCTCGGGTTGACGCGTCGCCTCGTCGGCCGGCCGAGGCGCACCGGCGGTGCCGTCGTCGCGGCTTGGGCTGCCCGGCTCGAGGGGTTGCGGCTCACCTGGCGGGACCTCGTGGTCACCCTCGCGGGCGCCCTCGGCAATTGGGTGTTCGACTGCGCCTGTCTCGCATGCGCGTTCCTCGCCGTCGGCGGCGCAGTCCCGTGGCGCGGCCTGCTCCTCGCCTACGGCGCCGGCCAGCTCGCCGCGAATCTCCCGATCACGCCCGGCGGGCTCGGGGTCGTCGAGGGCAGCATCACGATCGCGCTGGTCGCGTTCGGTGGGGCGGAGCTGTCAACGGTCGCCGCGGTCCTCACCTACCGGATCGTCAGCTTCTGGGGCTTCCTCCCGGTCGGGTGGTTGACCTGGGCCGGGCTCGGCGTGGCGCGCCGGCGCGGGCGGTGGGTTGCCCCCGCGACCGTTTCCCAGCCCGTCGGCGTCGAAAGTGGGTTGTCGGGGCTACGGGATCGCGCGACCGTTGGTGAGGTGAATGACGTGCCCGGGAAGGTGGGCGCATGAGAAAGCGCATCCTCTGGTCGGCACGAATCGGCAAGGGCGCGCGGCTCGCCGCGGCGTCGCTCGCCGTCGTCGTCGCGTCGCTCGGGATTGCGGCGTGCACGTCTCCCCGCAACGTCCTCGGGCCCGAGGAGAGCCCGTGCTTCCGCGTTCTCGCTGTCGCCCGCGCCGCGGTCGACAACACCGGGCATTTCGCAGGAGTGCGCTACCTGAGCCCGAGCGATCTCACGGCCGCGCTGCGAGACATGAAGACGGGACCGCGTCTCAGGTTTCCCATCCCGGCCGCGCTCTGGCACGAGCGTTCCGCGGTGTGCGCAGTCGCGTACCGGGGGAGCTTCTCGACGAACGGCGTGGCGCTTGGCTGGCCGCCGGACCGGCACGAAGAGCCTCTCGCGATCGTCGTCGTGCGTCTCCGCGACCTCCGCGTGCTCATCACCTTCGTCCTAGCCAAGCCGCCTCTGCGCTTCACCCGATTCCTGCCGCCCCTCGTGTGAGGCGCGCCGCCCCGGTCGGCGGGCTCGGTCAGACGGTCGCGGTCCGGCGCTCCCGTCCGCGGCCGCGCGCCCGGTCGTGCTGGGACAGCACCGCCTTGCGGAGCCGGACGGCCGTAGGCGTCACCTCGATGCATTCGCTCTCGGCGGCGTGCTCGAGCGCCTGCTCGAGGGTGAGCCTTCGGATCGGCGGGAGCTTGACGAACTCGTCCGACGTCGAAGATCGCATGTTCGTCAGCTTCTTCTCCTTGGTCACGTTCACGTCCATGTCGTCACCGCGGGAGCTCTCACCGACGATCATGCCCTCGTAGACCTCTTCGCCTGGGCCGACGAACATCGAGCCGCGTTCGGACAGGTTCGTGATCGCGAAGGCCGTGGCGGTGCCGCGGCGGTCGGCGACGAGGCTGCCGCTCACGCGCAGGCGGATCTCCCCCAGCCACGGCTCGTAGCGGTCGAAGGAGTGGTGGAGCTGGGCGGTACCCCGGGTCTGCGTCAGCATCTCACCGCGGATCCCGATGAGCCCCCGCGACGGGGCGAGCCCCTCGAGCCGGACCCAGCCCGTGCCGTGGTGGACGATGTGCTCGACGCGCGCCCGTCGCCGCGCGATGAGTTGCGTAACGGTGCCGAGGTGCGCCTCGGGCACTTCGATCGACCACCGCTCGACCGGTTCGCAGAGCACGCCGTCGACAACCCGGGTGAGCACCTCGGGCTTGCCGACGGTGAGCTCGAATCCCTCACGGCGCATCGTCTCGACGAGGACCGCGAGGGCGAGCTCGCCACGGCCCTGCACCTCGAAGGTGTTCGAGCGCTCCGTCGGGACGAGCCGGATGGCGACGTTGCCGAGCACCTCGGCTTCCAGTCGCGACCGCAAAAGGCGCGCCGTCAGCTTCGTCCCGTCCCGCCCGGCGAGCGGCGAGGAGTTCACCCCGACCGTCATCGACAGGCTTGGTTCGTCGACGACGAGGAGCGGGAGAGGGAGCGGGTTGTCGGCAGCCGCCAGCGTTTCGCCGACCGTGACCTCGGCGATACCCGCGACCGCGACGAGCTCGCCTGGCCCGGCGGACTCGGCAGGGACCCGGTCGAGGCCAGACGGGACGAGGAGCTCGGTCACGCGGACCTGCTCGACCGTCCCGTCCCGCCGGCACCACGCGACGGTCTCGCCGTCGTGGATCGTGCCCTCGACGACGCGGCAGATGGCCAAGCGGCCGAGGTACGGGGAAGCGTCGAGGTTCGTGACGAGCGCCTGGAGGGGCGCGCCGTCCGTGAAGGACGGCGGCGGGAGATGGGCGAAGAGCGTCTCGACGAGGACTGCGAGATCCCCTCCCGCGGGCGGGGACGCGACCGGGCCGGCGGGCTGGGTGAGGGTCAGCCAGCCGTCGCGCGCGCTGCCGTAGAGGAACGGGATGTCGTACTGCGTGTCGGGCGCCTCGAGCTCGATGAACAGCTCGACGGTCTCGTCGACGACCTCGGCGATCCTGGCGTCCGGCCGGTCGACCTTGTTCACGATGGGTACGACCGGCAAGCCCGCCTCGAAGGCCTTGCGCAGCACGAACCGCGTCTGGGGCCCCGGGCCGTCGGACGCGTCGACGAGGAGCATCGCGCCGTCGACCATCGCGAGCGCGCGCTCGACCTCGCCGCCGAAATCGGCGTGTCCCGGGGTGTCGACGACGTTCAGCCGGCGGGTCCCGAACCGGAAGGAGGCCTGTTTGGCGAGGATCGTGATCCCCTTCTCGCGCTCGAGATCGAGGGAGTCGAGGACCCGCTCGACGACGGCGGCGTGGGACGCGATGGCGCCGGTCTGGCGGAGCATCGCGTCGACGAGCGTCGTCTTGCCGTGGTCGACGTGGGCGACGATCGCCACGTTGCGCAGTTCGTCCTTGGTCCGCACCGTCATCGTTCGGTTCCGTCACGTCCTGTCGGTTCGCCCCCGGGTGCACCGGTCCCGATCCCGCAAAGCGGTATCTCGGCGCCCGTGCTCGGGCTTAGATTGCGTGCATGTCGACGAGGCTGAACCGGCTCGAGCGGATCACGAACCTCGTGTTGGCCCTGCTGGACGCCCCCCGTCCCTTGTCGTTGCGGGAGATCGGCCTCGCCGTCGCCGGCTACCCCGCCGCGCCCGGAGCGCTCCGCCAGGCGTTCGAACGCGACAAACGCACGCTGCGCGACAACGGGATACCGATCTCCGTCGAGCGCGTCGACGGCGACGACCAGGTCGGTTACCGCATCCTACCCGAGCAGTACTACCTGCCCGATCTCGGTCTCACGCCGGAGGAGGACGCGGCCCTGTCGTTCGCGTTGCTCGCAGTGCGCCTCGAGGGCGGGGCCGGCCACGAGGTCCTCCACAAACTCGGCTCCCAGGGGGCAGCCGACGTCGCCCCCGTCGCTGTGCTCCCGTCGCTCCCGTCGCTCGGGATGCTCCAGCAGGCGATCCGGGACCGGGCGCCGGTGGCCTTCGCCTACCACGGGCGCGACCGCCGGGTTCACGGCTACGGGCTCGTCTTCCGCGGCGGCAGCTGGTACCTCGTCGGGCAGGACGCCGAAGCGGCGGATCCCGGGGGCCTACGCCGCTTCCGGGTCGACCGGCTCGAAAGCGATCCGGTCGCTGGCACGCCCGGGGGCTACGAGCGTCCCGAGGGCTTCGACGCCGCGAACGAGCTGCGCTTCGTGCCGTTCCAGCCGAGCCGGGACGGACCGGTCGAGCCGGAGTGGACCGAGGTCGAGATCACCGTCGACGCCCGCGAGGCCGCGGGGGTCGTCGCCGCCGTCGGCGCAGCGGCGGTGCGCGACCGCGCTGACGACGGATCGGTGCGCCTCGTGTTCCCCGTCGGCGACGAGGAGGCGTTCTTCTTGTGGGTGCTCGGGTTCGGTGACGCGGTTGAGGTGATCGGTCCGCCCGAGATCCGCCGCGGCGTCGTTCGCCGCCTCCAGGCAGCGGCGCGCGTCGGGGAGGCGACGTGACGGTCGATCGCCCACCCGATCCGCTCGACGCGGGGACGCGGTTGCGTCGGCTGCTCGCCGTGCTCACCTATCTCGCTCGCGTCGGCGAGTGCTCGATCGCTGAGCTCGCGGCGCGTTTCGGATTCGACGAGCGGACCCTTGTCGGAGAGCTCGAGCTCGCCGCCTGCTGCGGGCTGCCCCCGTACACGCCGGACACGCTGCTCGAGCTCATCGTCGACGACGAGCGTGTCGTCGCGTTCGGACTCGAAGCCCTCCGGCGCCCGGCACGTCTCACGCCGGACGAGGGTTTCGCGCTCGCCGCCGCCGCCCGGGCGATGCTCGCCGTCGAGGGAGCCGAGGCGGAGGGCCCGCTCGCCACCGCGCTCGCCAAGCTCGGGAGTGCGCTCGGGCTCGAACGCGTTGCCGTCGAGCTCGACATTCCCGAGAACCTCGAGGAGGTTCGCGCCGCGGCCGGGGCGGGTGAGGCGGTCGAGATCGACTACCTGGGGGCGAAGCGCGGTGACGAGACGACGAGACGCATCGAGCCCTACGCCGTCGTTGCCCGCGAGGGCAGGTTCTACCTCGACGCCTTCTGCAGCCTGGCGGGGGACTGGCGACGTTTCCAGGTCGCGCGGATCGCCGCCATCCGGCGCCTCGGCGAACCCGTCACGCCGAGATCGCTTCCCGCCGAGCTCAGCGGGACGCGGGCCTTTGTGGGCGGCGGCGGCGCCCGTACCGCCCACGTCGCTTTCGACCGGTCCGCCTACGTGCTCATCGACCGGCTCGTGGCGGCGCCGCCGGCGCCGCTGCCCGACGGCCGGGTCGTGGCTCCGATCCTGGTTTCCGACGGGTACTTCCTCGGCTGCCTCGTCCTCCGGCTCGGTCCCACTGCCGAGGTGGTCGACCCGCCCGACCTCGTCGGCGCCGCCGCCGACGTCGCCCGCCGCGCGCTCGCCCGCTACCGCGGCGCGTCCTAGCGGCGCCCACCGTCGGGGCGCCTCGGGGGCCGGCGCCGTTCTAGCGGCGGTAGGTCGCGGACGAACGCGCCTTCGTACGTTCGCTCGACGTGCTGAGCGTGGCGAAGGTGCGACGAGGACGCGAGACCTACTACCTCGAGTCGACGCGGGCGGCGGCGCCGGATCGGCCGGGACTCGTCGAACCTGACGGTGTCTGGTGGGGGGTCCTCGCCGAGGGCCTCGGTCTCGGTGCTCGGACCGTCGACGCCGCGAATCTCACGACGTTGCTCGCCGGCGTGGATCCGACGAGTGGCGAAGCGCTCGATCCCCGCCATGGCCGGGTCGCGGTCGCGGCTTTCGACTGCACCTTCGCCGCGCCGAAGTCAGTGAGCGTCCTCTACGCCCTCGGCGGGCCGGAAACGGTGGAGCAGGTGCGCGCCTCCCACGAGCGTGCGGTCGCCGGGGCCCTCGGGTACCTGGAACGGCACGCCGCGCTCGTGCGCCGCTCCGGCGTGCCCGTCTCCTCGCCAGGTTTCGCTGCGGCGTCGTTCCTCCACCGGACGAGCCGCGCCGAGGACCCGCACCTCCATACG